>Ga0210057_1007278_pt1 | contig 13482 bp, 24 predicted proteins | sample CryGeyCG2114_010_2_FD_183968 | JGI IMG/M metagenome (GOLD analysis project Ga0210057, IMG submission 183968) | Groundwater microbial communities from aquifer - Crystal Geyser CG10_big_fil_rev_8/21/14_0.10 (SPAdes) (version 2) | ecosystem: Environmental > Aquatic > Deep subsurface > Groundwater ... | reverse complement strand
TATATGAATGTCCTTTAAATTTTAATCTAAAAAATTCTTTTCTAATTTCTTCTTTTTTCATAAAATTAGTTAAATTTTACAATCGAACTATTTTTCGGTCTTACGACATATGTCACTTCTGAGCACAAAGAATTGAGAAAAGTAAGATTTAAAAACTGAGAATCTTCTATAATTTTGAAGACGGCCATAGTAGGTTGGAAACATCTGTTCTCTTTCCGAACACAGAAATTAAGCTTCCTACGCTGGTTGTGTTAGTGTCCCGCAAGACGCAAAGCATCAGTGCTGTCTTTCTTATTTTTTATAGAATAAATTTATTAAATAACTAATTACAAATTTATAAAAAAACTTTATAATTAAAATTAATAAAAAATTAACTCTTTTTGAATTTACCAACTAATTCAACTAAATCTGTTTGTCCTAAGAAAACTGAACGACAACAGTATCTTTCTAATCCTAATTCATCTAATAATTTTTTAGGGTTCTCTCCTTCTTCGACTCTTTTCTTGAAATCTTCCCACAATTGTCCTATAGGTTTACCACATGAAAAGCATCTTACTGGAATTATCATATAATAATGCTTTAATAATAGTTTTTAAATTTTTTGACTGTGTTTTTTTGAGAAAATATCTAGAAATTAACGAAATTTTTATAAACAATTATTTTCTTTAGAAAAAATCAAAAAGAGAAAAGTGATATGTCAAAAAAATGTATTTACTGTGGTGCTGAAATTGAAGATGATTGTGTAATTGATTTTTGTCAACGATGTGGTTTAAATGTCTGGGGTGAAAAGATGTTTAACACAATAATAAAAAATATGGAAGATGCAAGAGACAGAGGTGATTTATGCCATTCAAGAACTAGCAGCGAATAAATGCTAATTTGAGTCAAAGACAAGTTTTTTAAATAGATTATTTCTGATTTATTTATGAATAAGAAAAAAATAAGAACTCGGGGAAAGTTCTCTTTTAGTAAGTATTTTCAAGATTTTGTTAAAGGAGAAAATGCCGCGGTTGTTAGGGAAAGATCACTAGTTGCTAAATTTCCTAAAAGATTGCAAGGAAAAACAGGAGTTATTGAAAGCAGAAGAGGTAAAGCATTTATAGTTAATATTAAAGATCAAAATAAAGAAAAAAAATTTTTAATTGAACCTGTTCATTTAAAAAAAATAAAGGCAATTTAAAATGATAAGAAAAAGTGAACCATTAAGCATACCTGAAGTATTAGGATATTTAGATAAAAAAAATGAAAAAGAATCGAACTTAATTGGATTTATAGAAAAATTTAATGATGTTAAATTTAAAGATGCTAAACAAATTAAAGAAAAAATAAATTCATTAAATTTAATGAAATTACGAGAGGAACATATAATTAAATTAATAGATTTTATGCCCAATAATTCAGAAGAATTGAATAAAATATTAATGGGTGTTAATTTAGATGAAGATGAAACAAAAAAGATTCTCGATACAATTAAAGAATTTAGATAATCAAAATGGCGATAGCAAATATAAAATTTTCAATCACTCAAAAATCATATGGAGGTTGTTTTTAAATGAAAGAAGAAAATGTAATAATACTAGAATATTTACCTCACGGATATCCTCTGGAAGGTAAGCACATGCCTCTAGCTCAAGCTATAGGAACAACAAATTTGACTTTATTAGAATTAGTTCCTAGAAAAGGTGTTGAATTAAAAGAAGGGGAAGAAGTTTATATTGGAGAAGGAAAGAGAGATAAAATTTATTATATTCTTGGTAGACTTAAACAAGAAAAATTAACAGAATCTTCTAAAAAACGTTTAGCTGAATTTGTAGAAAAAATTGTAAAACAAAGAGAAAAAGAATTCGTAAACTTTTTTAATGAAGCTGAAGCCATAAATAAAAGAATTCATCAAATAGAATTATTACCTGGCTTAGGAAAAAAATATATGACAGAAATATTAAAACAAAGAAAAGAAAAACCTTTTGAATCTTTTGATGATATAAGAAACAGGGTTTCAAATTTACCTTTTCCAGAAAAGATAGTTGAAAAAAGAATAATTCAAGAACTAATAGAACCAGTTAGATATAATTTATTTATTAAATAAAATGGAAACAAATCAAAAACAACAAGAAAAAAATGAAGATAGAATAATAAGAATTTTATCTAAAGATATAGAGGGTAAAATGAATGTTTATGCAGGTTTAACAAAAATAAAAGGGATCTCTTGGAGTCTTTCAAATGCTGTTTGTCATTTATTAAAAATTGATAAAAAAAGAAAAATAAGTTCATTAAGTTCAGAAGAAATTGAAAAAATGACAAAACTTGTAAAAGGATTCAAGGAAATACCAAAAAATTTACTTAATCGAAAAAAAGATTTTGAATCTGGTGAAGATAAACATTTGGTTGGAAGTGATTTGGAATTGCAAAAAGAATTTGATATTAAAAGATTAAAAAAAATAAAAAGTTATAGAGGATTAAGACATCTTAGTAATCTTCCAATGAGAGGACAAAAGACTAAAGGTAATTTTAGAAAAAATAGAAGAAAAGGTTCTGGAATAAAAAAGAAACAGAAAGGGGGAGTAAATGAAAAGAAAACATAAAAGTTATTCAAAACCAAAAAGACCTTTTGATAAAGTTAGAATCGATGAGGAAAAAGAAATTAAAAAAGAATTTGGATTAAAAAATAAAAAAGAAATTTGGAAAACAGAATCTAAAATTAAATTAATAAGAGAGAAGGCTAAAAATTTAATTTCTGCGAGTAAAGAACAACAACAATTATTATTTGATAAATTAAAAAAAATTGGATTAGATGTTAATTCAATTGCAGATGTTCTTGGATTAAACAAAGAAGATTATCTTAAGCGAAGATTACAAACAATATTGGTAAAGAAGAAATTGGCAACAACTTCTAAAAGTGCAAGACAATTAATTGTTCATAAAAAAGTTTTAATTGACGGAAAGATTATAAATAGTCCATCTTATATTGTTCCTACTAAATTTGAAGATAAAATTTCTTTAAAGAAAAGTAAACCTAAATTAAAAAAATCTGAAGAAGTTGTTAAAGAAAATAGTGAGGAAAAATTAGAATGAATAAAAAAGAAATAACACTTGAAAAAAAAGCTGAAGAAATTGTAGAAGAGTCAAAAGAAATTAAGAAAGAAAAAAAACAAAAAGAGATTGAAGCAGTTGTAAATATTTATACCTCGTTTAATAATACTCTTGTTCATTTAACAGATATGTCTGGTACAACTATAACAAAAGTTACTGGGGGAGTTGTAACAAAACATAATCGACTTAAAGCTAATCCTACAATTGCGATGTTTATTGCAAAAAGGATTACTGAAAATATAAAAGATTTAGGAATAAAATCATTATATATTAAAATAAGAGCTAAAACAGGAAATCCTGCACCAGGACCTGGAGCAAATGCAATTGTCAAAAGTTTATCTAGAGAAGGTTTCAAAATATTAAATATATTAGATGTAACTAGAATTGCTCGTGGTGGGCCTAAAAAGCAAGGTGGAAGACGTGGTCGTAGACCTTAAGCAAACACTTAAAAATAAACAAAATCCGATAAGAATATGGAAATAATTGAACAAAAAGATAATAAAATTGTATTCAAGAAAAAAATAGAAGAGAGTTTAGCTAATGCTTTGAGAAGATATATTAATGAAATTCCTGTTATTGCTATTGATGAATTAGAAATTTCTAGAAATGATTCGCCTCTTTACGATGAAACAGTTGCTCATCGAGTTGGTTTAATTCCTTTAAAGATGGATAAAAAATTTAATGCAAAAACAGAATTAAATCTTAAATTAAAAACAAAAAAAGAAGGGCTTGTTTATTCTGAAGAGATACATGGGGATGTTGAAACAATTTATAAAAAAATACCTATAACTTTCTTGAATAAAAATCAAGAGTTGGAATTTACTGGAATTGCGAGAGTGGGAAAAGGAAAAGAACATGTTAAATTTTCTCCAGGTTTGATGTATTATAGAAATAATGTTGATATAAAAATTTCTAAAGAATGTCCTAAAGAAATTGTAGAAAAATGTCCTAAAGATATTTTTGAAATAAATAATGATAAAATTGTGGCTAAAAATTCTTTAAAATGTGACATGTGTGATATGTGTGTTGATTTTGGAACAAAATTGAAAAAAGAATGTGTTCAGATAAATCCATCTGATGAATTAATAATTACATTAGAGTCTTTTGGACAGATGTCTCCAAAAGATATTTTAAATAATACAATCGATTTTTTAAAAAAGGATTTGGATGAAGTTTCAAAAAAATTGAAATAGATAGTTTTTAAAATTATTAGAATTCTTAATTTATATGCAAAGTAGCTCGCAAGCTCATTTGCTTACGACATTCATTGGATTCATATAAAATTTAAATGAACATGCTCGACCGGAGAGTCAACTCTTAAAGAGTAAATTCTTTCCGATTAAATGCGGAGTTGCCGGAGTGGTCAAACGGGACAGACTCAAAATCTGTTAGCTTAGTGCTTACACAGGTTCGAATCCTGTATTCCGCATAAGATTTAAAAAATAAAAATACACACTATTTCTATGAAATACATTTTTGGACATACCAAACCAGACACAGATTCTATTCTAAGTGCAATTCTTTATTCTAATTATTTAAATTCAAAAGGAGAAAAATCAAAAGCAATTAAATTAGGTGAAATAAATAATGAGACAAAATTTATCTTGAATAAATTTAATGTAAAACTTCCTGAAACAATTAAAGAATTAGAAAAAAATTCGAAAGTTATTTTAGTTGACCATAATGAAGAGAAACAAACAATTTCAAATATAAATGAATTAGAAATTGATACAATTATTGACCACCACAGATTTAATTTAAAATTAGAAAATCCAATAAATATTCGTGCTGAAAAATTAGGTTCAACTTGTTCTATTATCTACAAAATTTTTCAAGAACAGAATTATGATATTTCGGAAGAAGAAGCAGGATTAATTATTTCAGGTATTGTTTCAGATACATTATATTTTCGTTCTCCTACAACAACTGAAGAAGATAAAAAAATTGTTGAAGAATTAAAAACTAAATCTGGAATAAAAAACATTGAAAAATATTCTTTGGAAATGTTCAATGCAAAATCAGATTTAGGGGATATGGAAATTGAAAAAATTATTAAATTGGATTATAAAGAATTTGAATTTGGTGGAGAAAAATATGGGATAGGAGTTATTGAAACAACAAATCCTGAATATATTTTTAAAAGAAAAAAAGAAATTGTTGAAGCACTATCTTCTATTAAAAAAAAGGAAAATTTGAAGGGAATATTAGTTTCAGTTATAGATATACTCAACGAACACAATAAAACAATTGTTGCAGATGAACATGAAGCAGAAATCTTAAGGGCTGTTTTTGATGGTAAAGAAATTGAGCACAATGTTTATTCTTTAGGACCAATTATCTCAAGAAAAAAACAAATTATTCCTAAATTAGAGAAGCATTTTGGGAGATAACAAGTTTTATAAATCAAATAAAACTCAATTTTTTACCTGCGAGTTAATCGCGTTAGCGGGAAATAATATTTCTCGTAAAATATAAAATGAAAATCAAAGATTTTCGTTAGTTCATTCGCAAACAAAATGAAATCAAAAACATTAATAGAAAAACAAATTAAAGCAAAGAATGATAAAGAATTAGTTGAGACTATAATTGCTGCAAAGAAAAATAAAAATTGGTATAAAATTGCAGAGATTCTTGTATCTCCTAGAAGAAATCATTTAGAGATTAATTTGAATGAATTAGAAAAGAAAGCTGATAAAAAAATACTTATTGTTTGTGGAAAAGTTTTATCACAAGGAGAAATTACAAAAAAATATAAAATTGCTGCATTAAAATTTTCAGAAAAAGCAAAAGAGAAATTAATAAAGGCTGGTTGCGAGATTGGAAGTATATTAAACGAAATTAATAAAAATCCAGGGGCAAAGGATGTGGAGATATTAAAATGAAAGTTATTGATGGAAAAAATGTTGTAATGGGAAGATTAGCTAGTTATGTTGCTAAAGAAATATTAAAAGGAGAAGAAATTAGAATAGTTAATTGTAATGAAGTTATAATAACTGGAAATAGAACTAACATAAAGAAAAATTTTGAAGAACAAAGGGGAAAATTTGGAAATAGTCAAAAAGGGCCTAAACAACATAAAACAAGTGAGAAGATTGTTAAAAGAACTATAAGAGGTATGATTCCTAATCATCGAGAAGGTAGAGGAAAAGAAGCATTGAAAAGAGTTAAATGTTATCAAAATGTTCCTAAAGAATTTGAAGGAACTAATTTTTTCAAATTTGAAACAGGAAGAAAAAGTAAATTTTCTAAAGTTAAGGAGTTTACAAAATGAGTATTGAAAAAAAATATAGTAAAAAAATAGTTTCAGGAAAAAGAAAAACAGCTGTTTCTAGAGCAGTTATAATTGAAGGTAATGGAAAAGTAACAATAAATGGCAAACCCGTTAGCATCTTAAACTTTTTTGATAAATTACAAATAGAAGAACCATTAAAAATTGCTGAACATGTTTTAGGAAAAATAAATTTTGATGTAGAAATAATTACAAAAGGTGGGGGGGAAAAAGGACAAATTGATTCTGCAAGACTTGCTTTAGCAAGAGCAATTTCTGAATTTGAAAATTCAAAAGAATTAACAGAAGCATTTTTGAGTTATGATAGAAACTTATTAGTTGCAGATGTTCGAAGAAAAGAAACTTACAAACCAGGAGATAGTAAAGCAAGAGCAAAAAGACAATCATCTAAACGTTAATTATTTAAAGAATATTTTCTTAAATTATTTATGGGTGAGCGAAAAGAAATTTTAATGAGGATTATTGTTGCAATTATTTCAGGAATTGTCCTTGGTGTATGGAGATGGTTTATAATAGTTATTTGTGCAATTAATTGGATTTACACTTTATTTGCTGGAAAAAGAATGAAAGAAATTGCAGAATTAAGTGAAATTTGGAACACGCAAATTTACATCTTCTTAAGATATTTAACTCTTGTTTCAAACGAAAGACCTTTTCCTTTTAGAAGTTTAACTAAGAGTTTTAGTAAATTTAAGAGCAAGTAATTTGTTTAAGTAAATCAATTTCTTTTTTCAGATTATTTTGATTTTTTATTTCCCCTTCTAAAATTTTTGGAACTAGAGTCAATTTTGGATTTTGTAAAGACTTTTTTATTTTTTTGAGATTTTCTGCAAGATATAATGGAGAATGAAAACTTTGATTTAAAGTTCCGCTTACATGAAGATGATTTAATCTATTTCCAATTAAATTTGTTAAATTATTAGTAAGATTCATTAATTCGTCATGTTCATAGGCATGCTGTAAGTCCAAAACAAACCTGAAGTTATATCTTTGTTTTAATTTTTCAAAATATTTTTCATTAATTCCAATTGATTTTCTTTTATCCATGTTTTCTATGTAAATAGGTAAATTTGTTTTTTCTAATAAATAAAAATTTGTGATTGTGTTTGGATGAAAAACAATTCCTTTAACATCTATTTCCTGACATAATTTTTCCAATTTTTGGAAAACATTTTCAGACAATTTATTATCGCGATATTTTATTTCTCCAACCCATGGAGCATGAATTGAAATAAAATTATATTTATCTAAATTTTTAATTGTTCTTTGAGAAAGATTAAATAAAAATAATTCACTTGGACTTCCAAAACCTAGCTCTATTGCATTTGCTCCAACAGAAGAATATAAATTAATTCTTTCTTCTATATTAATTGAAGTTTTATATAAACATCCTGTTGAAAATCCTAATTGATTCATAAAATTAGATTTAGTGTCTTATTATAAGTTTTGTGTTATCTGATTTTAATCTTTCTAATTTATTTTGAACTTGATTGAATAAAGTTGGAGAAATAATTGGTTTATGATTTCCGTCGTGTATTTGTCCATCAAATTTTATTTTCCCTACGTAAGTAAAATTTTTTAAAATTTTTTTTAATCCATTTACTGAAAGATTATGTTTTTTTGATAATTTTGTTAGAGTTATATCTTTATTCAAAAACTCTTCAAAAATTTCTTGAATTTCTGAATAATTTTCAGCAGGAATTAAATTTCCTTTTTGAAATTGATACCCAAATGCAGGTCTAGACATTGGCAAACCTTTTGTTGCTTTTTTTATCATTCCTTTTTTCTGATTATTTCTTAATTCTCTTAATCTTTGTATTTCTTTTTTTAATTCTTCATTTTCTTTTTGTAATTGTTCAATTGTCTGAGTCATTTTAAAATATTATTTAGCTGTTTGAACAGCTGTTTATTATCTTTGAAAAGAATTGTTTTAATTCCTAATTTTTTTGCGGGTTTAATATTCCATTCTTGATTGTCTATAAAAAGTATTTCTATTGGTTTTAATTTTAATTTTTTAATAATTAATTTGTAACTTTCTATATTTGGTTTCCTCATTCCAATTTCACAAGAAATAATAATTGGATTGAATTTTTTATATAACCTCTCGGGCATTAAAGCTTTTTTAGAAAGATAGTGTTGGTCAGATAAAATTGAGATTATATATCCTTGTTTTTTGAGTTCAAATGCTTGTTTAAACAGCTGTTTATTTTGTTTGAAAAATTTTCTATATGCTTTTATATATAGTCTGGTAAATTTTTTTGGAGAAATATTTAAATTTTTAGAAGTTATTGAAATGAATTTTTCTTCAGAGATTTTTCCTTCTATTGCAGATGGATAAGTTGAATCTATTGAATCAAACCATTGGTCAACAGAAATTCCTATTTTTTTAGCCATAAATCCATGAATACTCATATTATGGGCATGGCCTTTGTATATTTCTTCAGGATATTTATTTAGTGCTAAAACCCCTCCAACATCGAAAATAATTGCTTTTATCACCATGTTTATTTAATCCATCCTTTGTTTTTTAATTTATCTTGAACCTGTTCAAACAGTTGTTTGGATAATAATGCTGTGTGTTGGCCGTCTGTTTCTTGTTCTCCAAATTTGACCTTTCCAATATAAGTTTTATTTTGAAGTAATTTTTTTATTCCAGCAGTTGTCATATTATATTTTTTTCCTAATTGAGTTAAACTTATTTCATTGTTTGTAAATTCTTGGAATATTTCTTCTATTTCTTTTGAAGTTTCTGCAGGAATTAATTGTTTATTTAACAGGACATATCCTTTTGGAGCTTTTGTGATAAATCCTCCTTCTTTAGCTTTTCTTTCCATTCCAAATTTAGTTCTGTCTCCGATTATATTTCGTTCAAATTCTGCGAAAGCTGAAATTATATGAAACATTAATTTTCCACTGGCAGAAGTCGTTTCTATTTTATCTTGTAATGAAACAAAATCTACACCAATTTCTTTTAGATGATCTATTGTTAAAATTAAATCTTTTAGGCTTCTTGAGAATCTATCTAATTTGTAAATAAAAATTGCAGAGAATTTGTTGTTTTCTGCATCTTGCAACATTTGTTGCATTTCTGGACGCTTAAGATCTTTTGCTGATTTTCCTTCATCTCTATAGATTTTGAAGATTTCATATCCTAAGGCACTTGCATAATTTTTTAGAGAATCTTGCTGGGCATCTAATGAAAAACCATGTTGGGCTTGGTCTTGGGTTGAGACACGCACATAGATTGCTGCATAAGGTTTTGCTGTTTGGACAGGTGTTTGTTGGTTGTTCATTTTATTATCTTATAATTAAAACCATATTTGGTTTCTTTATTTACAAAAAATTCTACTTTCATTCCAATGTATTGTTTAATTGATTGTTTATAAAAAACACTATCTCCTCCCACATCTTTTGCATCCATCAAAACTTCTGGAAATCCTTCTTCGTCACTTCCTCTAAAAGGAAGAGTAAAAATTTTATTATTTGACTTAACAGTCCCATCTTCTTGAATAATTCCTATTAATTTTTTCATTTTCCTCTTTAAAGTGTGAACTTAGGGTATTTGTTTACTAGTTCACGTGTATTTAGGGTGCCCTAAGTATATAAATTTTGTGTAATAACTCAATACTAATGTTATTTTTTATATAAAATAAGTAATAAAGATGTTTCAGAAAATTATACTCAACCTAAACTAAAATATTATTTAATTTATGTGAACTTAGGTGAACTTTGTTCAAAGAATTATAGAGAATATCTAATATAAATAAATTCTAAATAAAAAAAGTATTTTATCAAAATATGATTCATTTTCTTAATTAACAAAATAAAGGATATATTAAAAAATATTTTTATTATTTTTAAAAAAATAATTCAGTAAATTCATTTTTATGCACTTAGGTTAAGAAAGTTATTTGATATAATCAAATGTCAAAAAACTTAAAAAGAATTGTTTCAGATATTTAATAAATTGGAGAAATCCATGAATAAAGTTATAAGGAGGAATAAATATGGAAGAAAATAAAGGTGAATTTTCTCAAGAAAATTCTAAAGACGAGCGAAAGATGTATCCTGCTAAGTGTTCTGAATGTGGTAATGGGTGTGAAGTTCCTTTTGAACCAATTAAAGGAAAACCAATAAAATGTAAAGAATGTTTTAGAAAATCTAGTGGAAATAGATTTAAGAAAAGATTATATGATGCCACTTGTAGCAGATGCAATAAACAATGTAAAGTTCCGTTTAGACCAAATGATGCTAAACCTATTTTATGTAGGGATTGTTATCAAGCAGCTAAAGAATAAATTTTATTAAAAATTATTATTTTTTATTAATTTTTTAATGTTATTAAAATAAAAGGTTTTATTGTGCACTTAGGTTAAGAAAGTATAAATATAAATGAAATTTATATATTAAAAAGGTGTTTGAACAGCGGTTTATAATTTTTATCTTCGGTGAGTATAATTAATTTTAATAAAAATTATATTTAAATTATTAAAATTAAACAGCTGTTTATGGTTGTTTAACGATGTTTGGACAGCTGTTTATGGTTGTTTTTTTAAAAAAACATTAAAAAATTGATAAGAATTATTAAAAAATAATTTGAAATAAAAAAAATATTTTATCGAATAAAACAAAAGATTTTTAAGGACAAATTTACTAATTAATATATGTTTAAATTATTTTTTGGAAAAAAAGAGGTTGAAAAGGTAAAAGAAGAAACTAAAAAAGGTTTTGAAAATGTAAAAAAAGATTTAAATTCTGTTGGAGAATGGATTAAACATCTTGATTCTGAGAAAAAAATTCACAAAGATGAAATAAATAGTTTAAAAAAAATTTTATCGAATATAAAAGAGGATGTCGATGAGATTAAAGAAGCTATACAAATAATGAATGAAATTGGTTTTAAAACACCAATTCAAACATCTGTTCAAACACCTTCAAGAAATTTAAACAAACAAACAACTGTTTATCCTGTTCAAACAGTTGTGCAAACAGCTGTTCAAACACCAAATTTAAGCAATTTTTCAATAACTGAAAGAGCAATTATATGGATTTTGTTAAATACAGAAATGAAATTAAGTTATGATGATTTAGCTGCTATGCTTGGGAAGGAAAAATCTACAATAAGAGGCCAAATAAATACTATAAAACAGAAAAGTGAGATATTAGAAGAAAGTATAGAAAAAAATGGTAAAAAAAGACTATATATACCTGAAGAAATAAAGGAAAAAATGTTAAAAAAGGTGAAAGTGAGAGTTAAAAATAATAAAAAACAAGAATAAATTTAAAAAATAAATAAAAAGATATCGAAAAGTGAGAGAAACGTTAAAATAATCTAAAAAATATCAAAAAGAAATAATAAATCAAAAAAATATTAAAAAAGAGAAAGGGAATATATAAAATAAAAATTTTATAGAAGCTGAAAGAGAAAAAAACAAAGGAATAAAAGTTATTCGTTAAACAGAATAAATTAAATCTCTCTTAGCTTAAGAATTGTTGAAAGAGTTGCTATTTTTTTAAGATTAGGTGAGATTGACAATTTAATAGATTTATTATTTAATTTTGTTTTTTCTATTGGTATCCCTTTTTCTATAAGCCTTTTAACATAATCTCTAATAGAACTTTCTGTTAAATTAAGTCTTAATGAGAGAGTTTTATAGTCTGTAAATCCTTTTTCCTCATCAAGTTGATATAATGTTGAAAAAACAATTAGTTCTTGGTCTGTTAGTCTTTTGAATTTCAATCTCATTTCTTTTTTTATAGAATCTAATGAATTTAATATCTCCATAGCATTTTCTATAGAATTTTCATTCTGTCTGTCTGTCTGTCTGTCTGTCTGTCTGTCTGTCGAAACCCCTTCATTTCCTGTGGAAATAATCAAATTTTGCATGTTTAAAGGCTTAAAAAAGGAATTATCTGTCTGATCAATAGGTATATGTGTTGTATTTTTAGGCATATCTGTCTGAAGATTAATTTTATTCCCTTTTGAAAATGAGTTAAATTTTAGGCTTAAATCTTCAAGAATAAGACAAATTTCTTTTAATTGCCATTTTATTTCTTCTATTTCAAAATGTAAAAAATCGGTTTTATTATTTAATAAAGAAAAATCTTTCTTCAATGAATAAAACTCCTCTTTTAAATCAACCATAAAAATTAAATTAAAATCAAATATAAAAAGATTGAGATGTTAAAATATATTAATTTTGATGTTTATGATATGAATTATAACTTAATTCACTTAACTTCCATCTAGATCTTTTAAGATAGTCTTTGCCTTTAGAATTTTTTTTGATTTCAGAGATTAGTTTATTTTTTTTTAAATCTAATAATAATTTTTTGGTGAATTCTTCATCTCTTGCAATTTCTTGGGCTATATGGGAAGTAAAAAAGGATTTTGGGTTATTTAAATAAAGAAAATAGATTATTTGTTCAGATATTTTTTCTCTTTTTATATTAGAAATTTTCATTAATTTAAAAAAGAAAGAATCTTTTAAAATCTTTAGAAATAAAAATTAATCAGTTTTTTCTGCTTTTTTCAAAGAGGGTAAAGAAATATGTAATGGAAGATTCATATCATCTTCTAATTGTAATGATTTAACATTTGATTTTCTAAGAATAGTATTGAATAAAACTAATTTAAAATCTTCAGGAATTGTTTTATTTTTCCAATTTTTAATTATTTCTTTTGCCAAATCTTCTTCAATTTCAAATAAAATATTTCCAGAAAGTTCTATTTTTGCAAAATGAGGATCGTAATCAATAATATAGATAAATTTAACAGAAATTATTGAATTTTTAGTTTTTAATAAAACATTCTCTACAGAAGATATATCAGAGATATCTATATTTGTTTTGATTTTTAATTTATCTATTTTATCAGAAAACTTTTCTATACTTATTTTGCTAAAATTAAATCCAACTGTTCTCATAGGAAATAATAAAAAAAAGTATTTATAAGGATTTCTGTAATTAAACTCAATGTATACGCAGGTGACATATGTCACCCCCTAAAATAATAATTTAAAATCATTATAAATCTCATCTGGAGATTTATTCTTTAAGCTCGTATGTGGTCTAAAGTGATTATACCTCATTCTCCAAAATTC
>Ga0210057_1007276_pt1 | contig 13484 bp, 9 predicted proteins | sample CryGeyCG2114_010_2_FD_183968 | JGI IMG/M metagenome (GOLD analysis project Ga0210057, IMG submission 183968) | Groundwater microbial communities from aquifer - Crystal Geyser CG10_big_fil_rev_8/21/14_0.10 (SPAdes) (version 2) | ecosystem: Environmental > Aquatic > Deep subsurface > Groundwater ... | reverse complement strand
CGAAGCGGCAATACATACTATCCAAGCAAAGGGAGATATTAGTGGCTTGATCGTTCAGCTTCCTGTCCCTGAAAATTTTTACCCCACAGTACTCAATGCTGTGGACCCGAGATATGATGTCGATTGTCTCACTCACGATAATTTGGGGAAGCTCGTCATGAAAACACATACCATTGTTCCCCCTACTCCAGGTGCAGTCATGGCAATATTAGACTCACTTCATGTGTCACTGAAAGGAAAAACTGTCGCACTGGTTGGTGCGGGTGTCTTGGTTGGCAAACCATTATCTATTATGATGATGAATGCCGAAGCCACCGTCATCACATGTAATATCCATACAAAAAATATTAAACAATATACCAACCATGCTGATATTATCGTAACCGGTGTTGGGAAAAAACATGTGTTAACCGCCGATATGGTGGGGAACGGACAAATTATTATTGACGCAGGAGTAGACTTTGAAAATAACCTCATGTTCGGCGATGTTGAATTTGATACGGTATCAAAGAAAGCTGCACATATTACTCCTACCCCAGGTGGCGTTGGACCACTCACTGTCGCGCAGCTATTACTCAATACGGCAATTTGTGCAGAGGAGCTCATGCAGGCATAAACAAATCATATATACAAAAAAGCAGCACTGCCTATGCAGTGCTGCTTTTAGATACTTTGACATACTACCTCATAAGAGTCTCACTTCTCTTGGGACCAAATGATACAATAGAGACCTTACACAGTACTGTTTGTTCAACATACTCAATGTATGCACGCATAGTTTCAGGCAATGCCATATACCCCTCCTGCCTCACACGGTCAATGTCTTCTGTTGACAATACTGGCCATCCCGGAAAGGTTTTATAGAGCGGCGTTGCAAGACGAACATCTGCCAAATTTGCTGGCATATCAGTCACGATTTTCCCATGGATCTTATACCCAACGCATACCAAAATATGTTTATGCCCCCCAAGTACATCAAGCTTTGTCATAGCAATATCGGTCATACCACTGGTACGGATCGCTTGCTTCACCTGTACCAAGTCCAGCCAACCAACTCGTCGAGGACGCCCTGTCGTAGTGCCATATTCCTGTCCATCTTCACGAATTTTGTTTCCAACGTCATCCAAAAGCTCTGTCACAAATGGGCTGTTCCCCACCCTACTCACATATGCTTTCACAATGCCGACAACCTTTTTTCTTGCATTTACCCCGATACCAGCACCCACCTCTGAGTACCCAGCGACATTATTTGAACTGGTGGTATGCGGATACATGCCATGATCAGGATCGAGTGACATTCCCTGGGCACCTTCAAAAAGAATTCTCTGACCGAGAGTATATGCTTTATGCAGCTCTAACTCTGTATCATGAATATACTTGCGCAGTGCTACCCCATATTGGACATACTCTGCATGCACTGCCTCAAGCGTTTTTTCAAATGAGATATGAAACACCTCTGACAATATGCTTGTGTTAAATGCATAGGACTTTTCTAACTTTTCACGCAGCATCACAGGATCTAACAAATCACCCACACGAATACCATGCCGATATGCTTTATCAGCATATACCGGCGCAATGCCACGCTTGGTACTCCCGGCAGCCAGCGCTCCTTGGTGCCCGGAAAGTGCCTCATCCATAGCAATGTGGTACGGCATAATAAGATGCGCACGCTCACTCACAAACAATGTAGGAGAAATACCACGAGCCTCTAGCCCTGCAATCTCTTCCAACAAGACCTTTGGATCAACCACCACCCCATTGCCAATGATATTCACCGTATGATCCGACACAACTCCTGAAGGAATCAGATGCAATTTGTATACCTCGTCCTGTACCATCACTGTATGCCCGGCATTATTTCCCCCTTGAAATCGAACCACATAGTCCACTGATGATGCATATACATCTGTGATTTTTCCCTTTCCTTCGTCTCCCCACTGTGCCCCAATGATGACAATGACCTGTGGTGTATGTGACATATGGAATACGATTACTATTTTGATGAATAGATACTGTCGTAATATGCCACAGCATCAAGTGCCAACTGCCCAGACAAACCAATATAACGCTCTGGAAGCAGTATTGAAATGATATCTTGCTTTACATACTCTTCAACAGCAAGCTCTGAAACAAACTGCTTTAAATCTTCAAAAGAAAGTGATATGCCACGCGTTCGTGCTTTCACCGTTTCATATGCAGCAGCATGCCCATGCTTGCGTAATATCGTCTGGATTGCTTCAGTCATAATCTCTGGATGTGCTACCAACTCTTGTCTCGCATATACGGTATTGGGACGAATCATAGCCAGTCCAATAGCCAAGTGATGCATGGCAATATACAGATAGGCACACGCGTCACCATACCCACGCTCAAGCTCGTGATCTGATAGATCACGTTGGAGCCGTGAGACATCAAGGTCAGTAGCAAACAGGGAAATAAGAGCGTTTGCTTTTTTTATGGCACCCTCTGCGACTTCGGCAAACCATGGGTTCACCTTGTGTGGCATTACAGATGACCCCACGTGGCTCTCTACTTTTGTAAAATATATGGTATTCAAAGATCCATAGAGGGACATGTCTTGTGCCAGGTCACGCATCACCGCACCCGCCTCTTGAAGCGCCTGAAATACTTCGACCATGTCACGTACAGGGCCACGTTGATCTGTCCATAATTCACAATAAAATCCCAGCTGTGCAGTAAGATATTTGGAGTAATCACACCAGTTGATATGTGTATATGCCGCTACAAACGAATTATAATTCCCCACAGCACCATTTATTTTTCCATACACTTTCACACTCCCCAACCGATTCAATGCACGTGTGAGTCGCACCAAATACGTTCCAAATATTTTCCCAAAAGTCGTGGGGCTTGCTGGTTGCATATGCGTGCGACCCATGACAGGATCATACGCATGTGTTATCGCCAACTGTTTTAACTGTCCGGTGATACCCAGGAATTCTGGCACAAACACATGCTCAAGTGCGTCACGCAACATAGACTTCCATGCAAGATTACGAATATCTTCAGATGTGACAAACAGGTGCACCTTTTCTGAAATATCCGCGAGCGTTGTCCCTTCTAATTTTTCTTGGATCCATAATTCACATGCCTTTGTGTCATGCTCAACAGGACCTATACCCCGCCGCCCCACATGATCGTAGTCAATGATGTGAAGCGCGTCTTTTTCTGAAAAACGTTGGTAGAGACGTCTTAAAAAAATAATCTCTGACTCCTCAAGTCTGCGCACGACCAATCCATTACTAAATGTGGATAATGCAATGACATGCTCCACCTCAACCATGACACGATACTTGTGGAATGCAAACTCGGAAAAATATGGTTGCAGCACTGCCGTTTGCTCTGCATACCGTGTATCAATGGCAGATGTGTTATACACAGAACGCTTATATGCATTGCTTTTGTTCACAGTGGCAATGACTTCTGATATGTCCCCTAGGTGTTCACGAATAAGATATTCCGGCACACCTGCTGCCAAAAATTCTTCTCTGGTTGTATCCCCTTGCACTATGGCAACAAATGAAAGACCTCGACCGGTTGCCGCGTAATAATCATCGAGATGATCTCCACACATTACTACCTCATGTGGTCCAATGCCCTTTTCTTCCAATATCTGTAATGCTTCTTCAAACGCCCGTGGATGTGGCTTGGCAAATGAACTTTTTGCAGGCATACTCATGCACACAAAATCACTTCCCACAAAATTTGCTTGGATCAACCGTTCTTCCAGCATCCGAACTCTGTTGGTAACCAGTCCCATGACAATACCCTGCTTTTTTAGTGTGGCAACAGCATCATGCGCACCCTGCACTGGTTCGTACGGTACTCCGGGTGCAATCTCTCGATACACACGAAGTACCTCGTCTGCAGCGTCAACAAACAGTTCTTGAAACATGTCTTCAAAAGAGAGATTTCTTTTTTTTACTTCCTGCAGTGTTTCTGGAGGCGGAAAGGATACTTGCTTCCCTGCCATGTGCAGGTGTTCTACTGCCTGTCTGAGTGTCAGAGTAAAGGCCTGATTTGTTTGGTAGAGTGTGTTATCCACATCAAATAATACTGCCTTAATCATACATGATTCTTCCATTTCAAGAGTAATATGCCTCAATCGTAACATACCCCAGAGGAGTTCGCAAACCCAAAATATGTGTGCTACAATTCCTCTCGTAATGAATGCCACTCCTTAATTCACCCCCAACATGCTGGGGTCACAAAGAGAATATTATAGAATGTAGATTTTTTCTACATTCTACATTCTAATCCACTGCTCTATGCTCCAACCAACCATAGGTCTTACCTATCAAGATGTCCTTCTTGTCCCAAAGCGATCACCCCTTTCTTCCCGGTCAGAAGCAGATGTTGTGAGCCTTTTTACAAAACACATTACACTCAATATCCCACTCGTCAGTGCCAATATGGCAACCGTCACAGAGCATAAAATGGCAATCGCCATGGCGCGCGAAGGTGGTCTTGGGGTTATTCATCAATTTGGAACCATTGAAGAACAGGTGGACGAAGTACGCCGTGTTAAGCGAAGTACCAGCTATATTATAGATAGCCCTATTTCCGTCCCGGTATCCACCAATATTGGGGAAGCAACCGAGGTGATGAGGAACACGGGCGTTACCAGTCTTCTGGTAGAACACCATGGCGAACTCGTAGGAATTTTTACCAAAAGAGACTACTTATTTGAAACTGATCTACAAAAAAGTATTACCGAAGTGATGACGCCAAAAAATCGCATGATTACTGCCCCATACGGCATTGCACTTGCAGAAGCAAAAAAAATACTCCACAGCTATAGAATTGAAAAATTACCACTCCTTGGAGAAGATGGACGTCTTCAGGGACTTATTACTACGCAGGATATTGTCAAACTTGAGTCATGGCCACTTGCCTCACGAGATCAAAAAGGACGCCTCCGTGTTGGCGCCGCCGTTGGGGTAAAACATACCATTCCCCGTGTAGAAGCACTTGTCGCCGCAGGCGCAGACGTCATTATTTTGGACATTGCCCATGCCCATGCAGACGTGGTCATTGACAGACTCAAAGAAATTAAATCCCTGTTTCACGTAGACGTGATGGTTGGCAACATTGCCACAGCAGAAGCAGCAAAAGATCTCATTGAAGCAGGCGCTGATGGACTAAAAGTTGGTATTGGCCCTTCCCCCGTTTGTACAACCCGCATCATTGCTGGTGCAGGTGTGCCACAGCTGACCGCAGTTATGAATGTGGCGCACGTTGCCAAACAGTATGGCATTCCTGTCACAGCCGATGGTGGTATGAAATACCCCGGTGACGTAACAAAAGCAATTGCGGCGGGAGCAAACACCATTTTTTCAGGATCTTTTTTTGCGGGTACTGACGAATCTCCTGGTATGATTATTAAAAAAGATGGCAAACGATACAAAAAGTACATTGGCAGTGCATCATACGAGAGCGGTCACATTCGGAAAGAAAAAGAAACGAATGCTCACTTTAAAAAACGTCTCGACATGTTTGTAGAAGGGGTCTCTGCACTGGTTGACTATAAAGGGCCGGTCAGTGATGTGATTGGTGGACTCGTCAAAGGCTTACAAAGCGGTATTAGCTACTGTGGTGCCCATACTATAGAAGAAATGCAAGCAAACGCAGAATTTATACAAATTACATCCAGCGGGTGGACAGAGAGTGGCTCCCGTGGCATGAAGACGGCGGAATAACAACATAAACGCATAACAGTAGAGACGCCCCGTCGGGGCGTCTCTACTGTTATGCGTTTATGTTACATACCCATTTCCTTTTTCAACTCGGCAATTCCTTCTGCCACATTCAAACTTGGTTCCCAGCCAAGCAGTTCCTTTGCTTTTGTAATATTTGCCCCGGCATAGCGCGGATCTCCCGGACGTGGTGGAACAAACTCATGCTCGCCGCCAATAATGTTGACCAAATCAAGCACAGAACTTGGGTCACTATTGCCAATGTTGATACGCTCACCATTTCCAACCGTATCTTTTGTCATCGCCAGTATGTTTGCACGTACCACGTCACCCACATGGGTATAATCGCGGTAGTACAACCCATCACCACAGACTGTCATAGGTTTCCCTTCTTTGACTTGTTTTAAAAACTTTCCAATGACAAGGGCATAGGCACCATCGGGATCAAAGTATGGCCCGTATACATTAAAATAAATAAGGCTCACAGTCTCAACCCCAAACAATTCAGAAAACAACCGACAGTAATGCTCGCCTGCCAATTTATGCAGCGCATAGGGACTCATCGGCATTTTGAGTTCAGTATCTTCTTCCAACAGTTTTTCTTCGTTTGAGCCATAGGTCGATGAAGAAGAGGAAAACACAACACGTTTCACTCCATGCCTTTTAGCAGCAAGCAGTACTTTGAGTGTCCCATTTACGTTTACATCATGCGTCTCCCACGGTTTTTCTACAGAAAACGTGACCCGTGGCAACGCTGCAAGATGAAATATTCCATCAACGCCGGCGCATGCGATATCCAGGTCAGCATCATTTCTAATGTCCCCATCAATATACTCAGCCCCTGCCTGTATTCTTTCTTCTTTTTTTCCTCCCGCGTAATTATCAATCACACGCACAGTATGTCTGTCCGCGAGAAGTTGTTTTACAATATTTGTGCCAATAAACCCAGCACCACCAGTGACCAAATACGTTGCCATACGTTGTTACAATTAAAAATTACGAATGAGAAGTCCATCTTCGCCTGCGGCGGAGTTTATCCCGATGGATATCGGGGCCGGACAAGTTCAAAGATGGGAAGTGGTCGACAGTAAATACTAAAATAATCCTATCTACTATCCACTCTTTTAAAGAGTCCAATACACCATGTTTTGTTTTTCAATATCTTGCTTGTTGTAGATATGCTTTATGTCCGCAACAAGAGGAGTCTCTTCGCTCACATACTTTCTGATTTCAGCTGGGCCCATCTGTACAAATTCTTTATGCGAGACTGCAACAATAAGGATATCCGCTTTGGGAAGATCTTCTTTTTTGGTAAGCACGATGCCATATTCATGCATCACCTCTTCAGGATCAGCATACGGGTCGTATACAACAGGGTGTGCCCCCTGTTCCTCTAATTCTTTATACAACGCTGCGACTTTTGAATTTCGAATATCACGAATATTTTCTTTAAAGGTAATACCAAAAATGACAACGGAGGAAGTTGCCATATCTTTTCCAAGCGAAACACTAGTCGCAAGAATTTTTTTTGCAACAAATGTATGCATGGCGTCATTGATGCCTCGACCGGCTAAAATTACCTCGGCGGTATGCCCTACTTCCTTGGCTTTGTACGTCAGATAGTACGGGTCTACCCCAATGCAGTGTCCACCAACAAGTCCTGGTTGAAACGGTAAAAAATTCCACTTTGTTTCTGCCGCCGCAAGGACATCATAGATGCTGATATCCATGGCATAAAACAGCATAGCCAGTTCGTTCATCAGTGCAATATTTACGTCACGCTGCGTGTTTTCAATTACCTTTGCAGCTTCTGCAACTCGTATAGATGCTGCCCGAAAGGTATTGGTAATACTGCCATATACCTGCTCAAGCACGGTAGCAGTTTTCTCGTCTGACCCTGCGACGACTTTTACAACGGCATCAATAGTATGCTCTTTGTCGCCTGGGTTCACCCGCTCTGGTGAATACCCAACAGTAAAATCTTTTTGAAATGTAAGACCAGATTCTTTTTCTAAAATAGGAATACATACTTCCTCTGTTGCCCCGGGATAGACAGTTGATTCATAGACCACAATACTTCCCGCTTGCAGCTGTTTTCCTACAGCGGCCGTTGCTTTTTGAAGAATGGTAAGATCGGGTTTGTTTAGCGCATCTATTGGGGTTGGTACCGCAACAATAATACACCTCGCTTCGGCCATGCGAGCAGCGTCATGAGTAAACTCAACAGTGGTAGCAACAAGTGCTTCTTGTGATACTTCTCCGGTTCTATCATGTCCTTGCCGTAACTCTTCAATCTTTTTCGCATCAATATCATATCCAATAACCCGGAATTGTTTTGCCAAAAGCACTGCTAAGGGTAACCCAACATACCCCATGCCAACCACACATATACTTGCCTGTTTTGATTGAAGTGCCTCAAAAGAAACCATAGAGAATTATGCTTTTGCAATAAACGGACTTCCCACCGCAATAATATCAAACCCAGACTGCTGCAAGTCAGTATACCGATGTTGCAGCATGCGTCGACCATCCATAATAAGTGGCCGCTTTTTTAATTCACTCATCATAGTGTCAGCAAGGCCACGAAACTGTGGCCAGTCTGTTGCAATAATCACAACGTCTGCATCTCTCACTGCCTCAAACTCGTGTGTGGTATATGACATGACATCATCCTCTGGAAACTCCTTAGAAAAAAATTCTTTGGCAGCAGGGTCATATGCCAAGATGCGTCCGATTTCTTCTGCCACAAGTGTGTTGACAATATCAATACTTGGTGAATTTCGTACATCATTTGTATCTCGCTTAAACGAGAGACCAAGAAGTGCCACGGTTTTTCCTTTCCACGAGATATTTGCTTCTGTTTTTGCGCGACTGATAAACAATTCCAGCTGGCGCTTGTTTGCAAGGTATGTTTCGTCAACCATGGCGGCACCTTTTCCCGCCGCCTGCAACTGATGCGAAAGTGATCTTGCGTCTTTGATAAAGCAACTGCCGCCAGCATAGAGGCTGTCATAAAATCCCCAGTTGCCAATACGTTTTTCTGTCACAAGTATATTACGAAGATTTTCAAAATGAATATCAGAAAATGCTTCTGATGTTCTTCCGATGACGTCAAAACACAGTGCCACTTTGTTAAACAAATAAAAATTCGCTAACAACTTTCCTGCAGCGGCTTCTTTTGGATTGACTTCCAAATACTGTACATCTGGTGATGCATAAAACCGCTGATACAATTCTCGCATGACGTCAAAGTCTTGTTGCTTCCATGCACCTACCACCACGCGATCTGGTTTTAACGAATCCTGCACTGCGTTTCCTTCTACCAAAAACTCAGGGTTCGATACCACGCCATAATTTTTTACACCAGCCGCATCCATAATGCTTGCGGTGTGATCCACCATATTTATCGGAACTGTGCTCTTATTTACCACCACGACGTAGGTGTCTTGCGCACCATTATTTCTTTTTGTGAGCAACGCGGCAATTGTTTCGGCGGCGGCGTTATAATATTTTAAATCACTCTCCCCTGTTTCACCAATTTCGGGTGTTGGCAAACACATAAAAATGGCATCGCATGTTTCCAAAAATGCACCCATTTCTTTTTCGTCATGGGTAAAATGAATGCGGTCTTTATTGCGAATAAGCAGATCGCCGAGCCCTTTTTCAAACAAAGCAGACTCAATAGTATCTCGGTCCAATGAACCAAGCTTCTTGACTTTGTCTGTATCAATATCGTAGACGAGGACCGTATGTCCAGAGTCCGCTGCGACTCCGGCAGAACAGGTGCCAACAAATCCACCACCAATATACAGTACATTCATACTTCCTATCTCTTAATTCTTAACTCTAAGTACTCTATCACACTTGCGGCACATTCCTCAACAGACAGTGTCTCTGTATCCAGCACAAGATCTGGATGTTCTGGCGGTTCATATGTATCGCTCACACCAGTGAACGAAGCAACCTCTCCCGCTCGTGCTTTTTTATACAGTCCTTTCACATCACGTGCTTCACACACCGCAAGTGGGGTGCTTACATATATTTCAATAAACGAAGGAATAGATTGTTTTACCGCTTCACGGATTTTTGCATGTGGCGAAACAAATGTTGCCAAAACAGTGACGCCATGCTCTGAAAGTTTTTTTGCGACAAATCCCGCAATACCGACATTGAGTGCACGATCTTCCTGTGAAAAGCCAAGGGACGACGTGATGCCACTTCGTAACACATCACCATCAAGATGTTCCACAGTGATCCCTTTTTGCCGAAGCAATTCTGCTACTGACAACGCAATCGTCGTTTTACCAGATCCAGAGAGGCCCGTAAACCAAAGGACCCGCCCCTGCACTTCTTTTGTCACAAGGGTTTTTTTTGCGCTCCTCCCTGAAATCATTCCGGCCGCAACCGTTTGTTTTGTTGTGGTATCTATGAGTATGTAGGCCCCCGTGTGTTTATTTTTTTCATAGGTATCGCATATGATGGGTGTGTCCGACTGTAATACCACACGACCAATATCATTCATATCAAGCTCGCTCACCTGTTCACGGTGCAAGGTATTCACATCAATCCGATAGACAATATCCTGCACAACCACACGATGTGTGGATGTCCCAATTTTTAACAGATATCTTTTCCCTATGGTCACTTGATCATGCGATAAGTTACACAACATCGAATCAAGTGTGTCACTTACCATCGGTTGATTTTTTGGGCGCACCAGCATGGTACCGCGACTCACATCAATGTCATCCACCAAGGTTATCACAACTGACTGCCCTGCAAATGCATAGGGAACCAACTTGTCCCCCACAAATATATGTTTTACTTGTGACATGCGCCCAGATGGAAGTGCTATAACAGTATCCCCTTCTCGCACAACACCACTTGCCAGAGTCCCGGCATACCCTCGAAAATCTTGATCAGGACGAATGACATATTGCACAGGAAATCGAAAATCAACCAAGTTTCTATCGCTTGTCACATTTACAGACTCCAAATAGTCAAGCACCGTACGACCACGATACCAATCAAGATGACTCCCCCGCTCCACCACCATATCGCCTTTCAATGCTGAAGCTGGAATAAACTGCAGATCTGGAATAGATAATTTTATAGAAAAATCAAGAAACTCTTTTTTTATATTTTCAAACACTTCTTCCTTGTAGTGTACACAGTCCATCTTATTCACCACCACCGCAATATGCCGTATGCCTAAAAGTGACGCGATAAACAAGTGACGCTTTGACTGTGTCAACATCCCTTTTCTTGCGTCCACCAAAATAAGAGCAACGTGTGCTTTTGATGCACCCGTCACCATGTTGCGGGTATACTCCTCGTGGCCAGGCGTGTCTGCAATAATAAAGCGCCTTTTCCCCGTAGAAAAATATCTATATGCCACATCAATCGTAATTTTTTGTTCTTGCTCTGCTGAAAGCCCATCTGTTACAAGCGAAAAATCTAGTTCGCCCTCCACCCTCTCGGCATCTTCTATTGATTTTTTTTGGTCACGATACAGCGAGCCGTTGTCGTACAACAATCTTCCAATCAGCGTACTTTTTCCATCATCAACGCTCCCTGCTGTGAGGAAAGTAATGAGGTCAGGATTATTTTTTCTTGAATATTCATTCATATATGTATGTATGTGCGAACATGCGAAACGTGCGAACTTACGAAATGATTGTTTGTGTTGATTATTCTTTTAATCATTACGCCCTTGTGGGTAAAACATCCTATCAATGCGAGTTGTAAATTGGGAGAAACTAAATACTGTCTTGTTTGGGTAATAATATGTGCAGGAATAAACTGGTCGCGTTTTAACTCGAGAATTATGACATCCTCGATAAGAAAGTCAAGAAAGTACTTTCCAACGATAACACCATCAAACTGAAGCGGCACATAATATCGTTCTACAAATTGAATCCCCTGTTGTTTCAACCCAATAGCGACCGCTTTCTGATAATAGCTTTCCTTGTGACCACCACCAATCTGCTTGAAAACATCAAAAAGAACACCATTTATTCTAAAACTTAACTCAGGATACAACAAATCATGTCGTCGTAGTGTATATTCCCTCCCCATATATGTACGAAATTACGAATATTGCGAAATTACGAAAATGCTGAATTCTTTTCGTAATTTCGCACGTTTCGTACGTTCGCACATAATCAAAAGTATCCTTGTCGTTTTTTCTTTTCCATGGATGCTTTGCTGGTTTGATCAATCGCTCTGTTTTGCCGTTCAGAATATTCTGCTGTCACCACTTCTTCCAGTATTTTTTCTAATGTGTCAGCGTCACTCTTTACAATACCTGTTGAAGGAGAACACCCGAGCGTTCTGTATCTTGCAGAAATTTCCATTACTGCGTCACCCTCTTTTGGCTGCACAAATTCATCAATACGAAGCAGCATACCACGTCGTTCTAGCACGCGTTGTTTTTTTGCAAAGTATAGTGGCACGATATCAATGTGCTCCTGCATAATATACGCCCAGATATCTGCCTCGGTCCAATTTGACAACGGAAACACACGCATCGTCTGCCCTGGTGCCAGCTCTGAATTGTACAAGTTCCACAATTCTGGACGCTGCGTTTTTGGATCCCAGCCACCTGCACCGGTTCGCACAGAAAATACACGCTCCTTGGCACGAGACTTTTCTTCTTCGCGGCGTGCTCCACCAAACGCCACATCAAAACTACCTTCTTCCAATGCGTCGAGCAATGGTTTTGTTTTTTTCTGATAAATATATTCTTCGGTATGTGCCTCGTCAGCACCCAAGGCCTGTGCCTCTCTCGACATGTTTTTTTTTACAATGAGCTCTGCACCAATCTTTTTTGCTGTTGCATCCCGAAACGCGATCATTTCTGTAAACTTACACCCGGTGTCGATATGCAAGAGTGGAAATGGAATACGTCCCGGCGCAAATGCTTTTTTTGCCAAATGCAGCAATACCGAAGAATCTTTTCCAATAGAATACAACAAGACCGGCTTTTCAAAATTTGCCACGGCTTCACGAAACATATGGAGACTTTCGTGCTCCAACTGCTCGAGATGGGTCATGGTATATGATTCGGACATGCAATATTTTTTTAGACGTATTCAATAGTAATAATAAACAAGCCTCTTTGCAAAAATTGGTACTTTTCAAATAGCTCCATGTAAATTACATACTACTATATTGCCCAATTTCCCTCAATATAGCCCAATTATTGTACTAAATCAGTACGACAAAGTCAAACCCACAAAGTGTGAAGCAATGTGTGTTTTTTCCCTTATTTTAGCCATATACCCTTGACAAAAAGGGGTTTTTGGTGTATATAAGGATTAGTTCTTTTCACCCGAATAGAGAGGAGATCTCCCATGTTGGGACGACTCATCATCGGCATCTTCGTCTTTTTCTTCAACCCTCTGTGCGCCGCGATCGCGGCCCCCACCGGCGGCCTCGTTGCCGCCAACCCCGCCGTCCTGGCCGCCCCGGCCGAGGCGGCCTATCAGAACGGCGTGGAGCTGTTCAAGGCGAAGAAGTACGAGCAGGCGCTTGTCTTCTTCGAGGCGGCCCTCCGTCTCGACCCGAACGCCAAGGTTCTCGAGTACAACGTGGCCAGGTGCTACGATGAGCTCCCCGACCTGAAGAAACGGGTCGAGGTTTGGGAGAGTTTCTTCGAGAAGTACCCCGACGACCCAGACGGGGCGAAGCGGCTCACCGAGGCCCGCCAGGCCAAGGCCAAGGCAGACGCCGACGCCAAGGAGCGGGCCGAACGGCTCGCCC
>Ga0210057_1007273_pt1 | contig 13486 bp, 12 predicted proteins | sample CryGeyCG2114_010_2_FD_183968 | JGI IMG/M metagenome (GOLD analysis project Ga0210057, IMG submission 183968) | Groundwater microbial communities from aquifer - Crystal Geyser CG10_big_fil_rev_8/21/14_0.10 (SPAdes) (version 2) | ecosystem: Environmental > Aquatic > Deep subsurface > Groundwater ... | reverse complement strand
AAACCGCCGTATCATTAGGGATAAATGAAGAAGAGTTTAGGGGATGCCTCGATAATAGTGGGGAGATAGAATCAAAATTGGTAATCGATCGTAATGAAGCTGTTTCTATGGGAGGAAGAGGCACACCTTATGTCATTGTGGTAACAGCAAATGGTGATCTTATGCCTTTTAGCGGTGCTTTACCATACGAACAGGTGTCTGCAGTAATTGAGCAAGCTCTCAACAATTAATATATGAATCGCTACTTAATAATTGTAATAGGAATCATTGTCATCGTCGGAGTATTATATTTCGTCATAACTACTCGTGATACAGATACGGGAAGTCGAGGTGATTTTGATAGATTTACTTCCGCTTCTCTAACTAGCTACGAAGGAGATGATGTTTCCCTTGAAGAGTTTCGAGGCACGCCACTTATCATCAATAGTTGGGCGGTGTGGTGTCCGTTTTGTGTAAAAGAGCTGTCTGATTTTGCAGAACTTCAAAAAGAGTTTGGTGGTCAAATTACGGTTATTGCGATTGACCGACAAGAACCGCTTGCAAAAGCAAAAGGTTTTACTGATGAGCTGGGTATTACAGATGATATGTTGTTTCTCCTTGACCCATCAGACTCCTTCTACAAATCGATTGGAGGATTCTCTATGCCTGAGACTATATTTGTAAATAGTGCTGGGCAGATTGTAGTACACAAGCGAGGCCCAATGGAATTAGAAGAAATGCGTGAGCATGTAAACAAAATAATCGAATAATTATGATTGAACTTAGTATCGGATTTGCCATAGCATCATTTGTCGCAGGATTACTTACATTTCTTGCGCCATGTACCTTGCCGCTGGTACCAGCTTACCTCGGTTTCATTAGTGGCGTTGACCAAGATGCATTAAAGAACCCAGAAACCTCCAAAGCGGCTCGTCGAAAGATATTTCTTAATGGAATTGCTTTCATTGCCGGGTTCTCTTTGATTTTCATAGCATTTGGTGTCTTGGCAGGGTTTGCCGGTACGGCACTCGCACCATATCGTATCTGGCTTGCACGTATCGGTGGAGTACTCGTGATTCTTTTCGGTCTTTTTATGCTGGGCTTTTTTAAGCTCCCATTTTTCCAGAGTGATAAACGAATTCCCATTCCAAAATGGCTAACACTCGGAAAGCCATCAAGTTCGTTCTTTATTGGTGGCACCTTTGCTCTCGGGTGGACACCGTGCGTCGGTCCTATACTCGGATCCATTCTTTTGCTTGCGGGCACCTCGGGAACCGCTTTTCAAGGTGGTCTGATGCTGACAATATTCTCATTCGGTCTTGCTATTCCGTTTCTGATAATCGCGTTTGCATTTTCTAAAGCTACAGCCTACATAGAGAGAATTTCAAAATATCTCAAATGGGTATCAATCATTGGAGGCGTGTTCTTGATCCTTCTTGGCTTGCTTCTCGTAACGGATAACTTCGGACTTACTATTCAGTATGGATATGAGTTGTTTGATTTTATCAACTACGAAGGCTTGCTAGAATACCTATAATCATGGTTTTACAAGTACAAGATAATTGGCAATGTGAGGAATGTGCTTTGATATATGCAGATAAGGAATGGGCAGAAAAGTGTGAGGCATGGTGCAAGGAACACCAGAGTTGTAATTTAGAGATCATTCAGCACGCAATTCCCGAGAGTAACTGATTTATAAGTTACCCCAAACTCAGCTTTTTGTTCTCAAGCACGAGCCTGCTTCTCAGGTGCATCAGTAGTTCTCGCTTCTCCATTATCGTGCCTTCTTGTAGTAGATATTTTGCATAGTTCCTGATATCTACTTCTGTCACCGATTCCTTTTGTTTTGCAGCTTTAAGTACCCCAGTTCTGAATCTGTTGTATCGCTTCAATTCGGCTTCTATTCGTTCTCTTAGCCCAAGTTCATCCAAATGTATCTCTTCAAGAATTCGTGTCATTTCTTTGATCAGGTCATTTTCATTTATGTACCGATTTTTGCAGTTTATGTCCCGACTTTTAGTACACATGTAATAAACATGACGATTAACTGAACCATCTTTGAGCTTCTTGAATTTCTCATCGGCAGTCACGCCTGAACCACAGAGTCCACACCGCATGATCTGGGTGAAGGCAAATTCTTTGCCTTCAGTCCGAGTTACATATCGTTCTTTCAGATTATTCTGCACTGCGTCAAACAAGTCTTTGGTTATGATCGGTTCGTGTTTACCTTGATACCAATTACCACTTTCTTTAGGATATTCAAATGTGCCGTAGTAGAAGTGATTATTGAGAATGACGTATACATTGCTGAGTGTCAGAAATTTATTGCCAATAGTCTTGAATCTCACTTCATTCTTGAGCCAGCGATAAATCTTCCGCCCACTCCAATTCTCGTACGCTACCTTCTCAAACATTTGTCGTATCACATAGCCACGCTTTGGATCAATGATGACGTGGCACTTCATGGTGCGATCGGGGTGGCTTAGGTACCCCGTTGGTGCTGGTGCAGGCCACATACCCATCTCGCATCGTGCTCGTAGCCCTCGCTTCACATTTACTCCTTTCTGGTCATTTTCGAGTTTACCTTGAGCGCCAAGAATCATCAGCAGAAACTTCTCATTTGGGTTGTCGGTAAATTTCTGACCGTACGTTCGTATCTCATGGATTTTCTTTTCGTCCATCAGATCGACAACCGTACCAAGATCTCCAGCGTTCCTAGACAATCGATCTGGTGCCCATGCCAAAATAGCGTTGAACTGCTCAGACCGGATTTTCTGAATCATTTGATTGAATACTGGTCGCTGACCTGTTGCTTTAGCTGAGTGGCTCTCGCGCAGTATCTCCACTACTCTAAGACCATCTCGATTGGCTAACTGTTGCATTTCCTTTACCTGCGCTTCTATAGAAAGTGCCTGCTTCTCGTCACTCTCTGTACTCTTGCGTGCATAGAGGCAGTACCGTGTTTGTTGCTGTATTTCCATTACCTATATCAATGACGAAACCCTCTCAGGGAGTCCAGAGATGGTTGTGTTGGTAAGAAGTAGATAACTAATCTTCTTCCAAGTCGTCATGTCGAGGCGTCGTCATTTCTATCATCTCCTCTTTTGACATTTGTACCTTTGGGCGCTTTTTCTTCCACGCATGTACTCTTTCAGCTAAACGAGCTAGATGTTCGAGTTCAATTTCGTCGTCAATGCTGTTGTGAACAAATATCTCGTACGTGTGTTTTGCACCGTACCGTTTTGAATTATGTCTGAGCCAGAATTTAGTCGCTACTAAACTTCCTTTGTGCATTGCCTGCAGGATATTTTTCTCAGCCATGTCGTTGATTCGTTCGCGACCTTTTGCAAGTGCCTCTTCGCACTTAGCGTTGAAGCTTGTGTCCTTGCGCCACCTATAGTAAGTATTTTTACTAATACCCACCTTAACAAGCATCGCCTCCATAATGGGAGTCTGCTCCAACTCCTCGAGCAATCTAGTTCTTTGACTCTTCTGCCGTTTTCTAACTGTCTTAAGTCTTGCCTCTATATTTTTCCTTTGTGGTTTCCGTGAGCTCGATGAAGTTTTCGCCGACTTCTTGGCGGCTTTCTTCGCTCGAGCCATATCTCTATAATTTCTTAGCTTGTAATCCTGTCTCAATTTCCCAGCGGCGTTTAATCACTTCAGCGTAGATGGGTTGCTTCTCCATGATGAAGCATTTGCGCTTCATTTTGGTCGCCCCCAAAAGTGTGCTTCCGCTCCCTCCGAAGGGTTCGAGAATCAGGTCACCACGCTTAGTGAGCACTTTAATGTACGGGATGAGAATCTCGATCGGTTTGGTGCCGAAGATAATACCTTGACCTGAAGACTTCTCATCAGATGCTTTGTACTCAATGAAGTCAGTCGGACACATTCGTTTACCCTTGCCGTAGCTCTCCCAGTGCGGTTTGCCCGAGATAGCATAGAGCGCAGTCTCGTACTCATTTTGAAGTAGTTCGTCTTCGTTCTCTAAATTCTTGTCTCGAGCGTTATCACTCGAACCGACCATAGCGATGTCGTGCTTGCTGAAGAACTTGTACTTGGATGAGAATCCTTGCGTGCGATTCTCCAAGTGCCAGACGATCATATTTTTGACCTTCCAATACTTTTCCATTTCAGCCCAGATGATGCGGAGATTCTTCCAATTCTCGTAGACGATAATGTGGAAGTCCTCTTTAGCGACGTCTGCCACGTTTTTCATCCAGAGCTCGGTAAAGTTTTCGGGTAGTGAATCGGTACCGATGTAATGCCGGTCACGCTTATAGCCGAATCCTTCAGTATCTTTGCTCTTTTTCTTTCCTTTCAAATAGTCGAGTAAGTACGGCGGATCCGTAAAACACATGTCGGCTTTGTTGCCGTCCATGAGTTTTTTCATGTGTGTACTCTCGGTGGAGCTGCCACACATGAGTCGCGAACCGTCGAGATCAAAGACATCGCCTTCTTCGATCTCTACTTTCTTGATATCGAGTTTTTCGAGTTCCTTCTTGAGGTTAAACACCTCCGGATCCTCATCTTCCTTAAAGATATCGTCTAGTTCTTCCGAAGAGAAGCCAACGTCATCGAGAAATGACTCGTCGAACTTGGCGAGTAAGTTAAGATCCCACTCACCGACGTTCTTGTTTAAGCGAACGTTCAGCTCCTTTTCTTTCTCTATATCAGAGATAGAAACATGAACGACGGGAATATCTTTATGACCAAGTTCTTTAACTGCCTTGATCCTCAAATGCCCGCCAATAACGACGTTTTCGCGTCCTTTGGCGTTGTTGACCACTATTGGGTCGACTACACCGAACCTAGTAATTGACTCTTTGACCTGCTCGATAGCCTCGGGAGTGTGCTTTCGAGGGTTGTACTGTGCCGATTTGAGAGTCGCCAACGGCACATAAGTGACTTTCAAGTCACCAGTATTTACATTAGACATAATCCTAATGAGTTAGTTAATAAATTCTCATTAGTTGCCTGAAAGTTGCCGTTAGCTCTATTGCTTTAAATGGTACGCATCAATTTTTGAAATGCAAATGTCCAAAGTAAAAAATGCCTGTCACTACTGTAAATGGTAATAACTAGTGTAAATAGTAAGGTGTTTTTCGTCCTTTTAATTAGTTCTTTTTGACATAGTACTGGAACTCATTTTGTAGTTATAAAACTGTTGATAACCGACAGCTTCGCAAATTCCGAAGACTAAGCTAGGATGCCAAACGGTAGCTATTTTGCTATTATGTACCTGTACAATTGAATATCTGGCCGGAAGGCCAGCAGCCTAAACCATCTGGTATATCTGGGTGGCATGGCTGGGAAGACCCATGGAAGATACTGAACCCCACGTTCAGCGACTCTTCCATGGGCCATGTCGGGAAACCGGCCTGGGGCCGCAAGGCCTGAAGCTAGCGTGGGGCTTTGTGTTTGTATACATGCCCTGCGCTACAAAGAACCCGCATGGCAATAATTATTTCAAAAAATGGAAAAGGAGCAGTAAAAGTTGATAAATCTTCTTTTGAAAAGGAGGACTCTTTACAGCGCTATATATACGATAATCCTGAAAGTATTCCACTCTACGATATCAAGGAAGATATACGACTTTTAATACTAGATCGAGAGTTTCCAACTAATAGCGGACCTATTGATGCAATCGGTATAGATAAAGATGGCTCTATTTATATAGTTGAAACAAAACTCTACAAAAATCCTGATAAGCGAACCGTTGTAGCTCAGGCACTAGACTACGGGGCCGCACTCTGGAAGCATTCAAACGATTTTAATGAGTTTACTACTCGACTCGATCAGGGTGTTCAAAAAGCATTTGGTCTTTCGCTCAATCAAAAACTCCAAGAATATTTCGATCTCTCTGATGAAGAATTGGATCGGTTGCTAGATACCGTGAAGGATAATCTCGGTGATGGGATACTGCGATTTGTCGTATTGATGGACAGTCTCGACACTCGACTCAAAGATCTCATTCTTTATGTGAACCAGAATAGTCAGTTTGATATCTATGCTGTTGAGCTTGAGTACTACAAGCATGATACATACGAAATAATCATTCCGCGCATATTTGGTGCCGAAGTGAAAAAAGATATAAACGTATCTTCCTCATCAGATCGTATCAGTTGGACAGAAGATAAATTACTCAAGCAGGCTCAAGAACTTCTTTCACAAGGCGATTATCAAGCATTCAAAAAACTCTACGATTTCTCAAAACTAAATGCCGATGAAGTGCGATTTGGGTCAGGAAAAACAGGAACCTTTAATCCAATTTGGAATTCAGTTCGAGATAAATCTCTTTTCAGTCTTTCTGCAAACGGACGTATGGGTATAAACTTTCATTGGTTGATAAATGAAGATCGTTCCAATGAAGATACTATTGAAAATTATAAAGATAAACTTGAATCTATTGGTTTTGTTATACCTGAAAATTATAAAGAAATACGCCCAGGATATGATCCTGATGTATGGGCATTGAAACTTGATGATTTTATGAGGGTAGTTTTGGAAGTGACCAAGAATAGTTAATAAAACCTTTTGCAAAGGTTTAGGATTAGAGGTTTCAAAACCTGTGTTTTTATTGTAAACTTATGGTAAGTCACATTTTATGGCCAAAAAGGAGGACAAATTTAATGACTTACCAGATATGCTTACGCTACAACAAGCGTCGGATATCTTGAACGTGCATCCTAATACGCTTCGTAACTGGGACAATCAAGGAGTTCTCAAGGCTGTGCGTTATGGTAAGCGTGGCGATCGACGGTACAGAAAGGATGATGTCCTAAATATTTTGAAACAAAACAATGGCTAAACTTTTTAAAGACAGAATTTTACGAGAAAAGCTCGAAAACTACGAGATTCCAGATCTTGAGAAAAAGATTGCGGTTATTAAGGGGTGGTATGACGCTTCAGAAAACGGTTCACTTCAGCAAAAGACGGAAACACAATGCGAACAAGCGTTTAATCAAGATTTTTTTGTAGAGGTGCTTGGATACACTCCATTTCCAAACGAAACGTACACCATAGACCCAAAAGCTCGTACTGAATCTGGTGGCCAAAAACCAGATGCCATTCTTGGATATTTCGGCCCAGACGCAAAAAGAACTATTGCGGTTGTAGAAATTAAGGATGCGAATACTGCTCTCGATAAACCACAGAGGCGTGAAGGAAATATGAGTCCGATCCAACAAGCGTTTAAATATAAACCACAATACAAAGAATGTGACTTCGCTATAGCGACTAACTTTGTTGAAATACGGGTTTTCAAAGATAACCAACTTGATTACGAGAAATTTACTCTAGGAGAGTTGGTTGACCCAAAAGATGATTATTTTGCATTCAAGAAATTTTACTATCTCCTAAACGTAGATAACTTTGTCACAAAGAAGGGAAAGACAATTACGTCCGGCCTCCTTTCTGCTATTCGCATTGAACAGGAAGAGATCACCAAAGATTTTTACCAAGAATATAAGGAACTTCGTTATGAACTGATTAAAGATATTGTCTCTCATAACAAAACCGCAAGTAAGCGAGAACGCTTTTATCCCATTGCAGTAACCAAAGCTCAAAAGATTGTCGATAGGGTGGTACTTATTCATTTTTTTGAAGATCTTGGTTTGCTTCCAGATAATAAACTTAAAGAAGTTGTTGATTATGCAGAGAAAGGCGATCTCGACACTCCTGTTTGGGATGTAATGAAGCACTTCTTTAAAGCAATCGACAGCGGTAGTGAGAAACTACAAATACCAGACGGATACAATGGTGAGCTCTTCAAAGAAGATATAGAACTGGATCAACTAACTATTAGTGATGATGTATGTAAAAAATTTGTTGACCTAGGACGTTATGACTTTTCTGAGGACCTGACGGTTAATATTCTTGGTCATATTTTTGAACAATCTATAACTGATCTTGAGCGTCTCAAATCATATGCTGAGAAGGGCGAGCTTGATGAGAAGGAATCAAAACGAAAAAAGGAAGGAATTTACTACACTCCAGAATATATTGTTGACTACATTGTTAAAAATTCACTCGGTGCGTATTTAGAAGAGAATGAAAAAAGAATACTTGAGGATCATGGTCTTAAAGAAGACATCCTTGATAAGACCTATGACAAGCGAGCTTTACCTGCGTACAAAAAATATCAAGAATTCTTACGAGATGTAAAAGTTCTTGATCCAGCATGTGGTAGTGGGGCCTTTTTAGTGAAAGTCTTCGATTATTTGTTTGCAGAAAATAAGCGTATTGTAGATATAATTGCACAACTAGAGGGTTCAGTGAGTCTCTTCAGTACAGATGATTATATAAAAGAACTACTTCAGAATAATATCTTTGGAGTCGACCTAAATCCAGAAAGCGTTGAGATCACCAAGCTGTCTCTTTGGCTTAAGACCGCACGCAAAGGAAAACGACTAGTCAATCTTCAAGAAAATATTAAATGCGGTAACAGTTTAATTGATAATCCAGAAGTCGCCGGAGAACGAGCTTTCAACTGGGACCAAGAATTTCCCAAAATAATAAAATCTGGCGGATTTGATGTTGTGGTAGGCAATCCCCCTTATGCATATAGGAACGCAATATCCGACGAAGAAAAAGAATTTTTCAAGGATAATTATGAGTCTTCTCATGGAAATTTTGACTTATACAAATTTTTTATGGAGAGGCTCTCGATACTGACAAAAACTTCCGGGCGAGCAAGTTTTATTGTTCCAAATACCTTCTTAACAGCTACCACCTACAAGAAATTAAGAGAACTCATACTAAATAATTTTGTGATTAGAGAGTTGTACGATTTGGGGCTAGACATCTTTGAGGGAGTTGTTGTTGAGAGTGTCATCTTCATTTTTGAGCCAAAAAACAAAGGAAAGGATTATAGTACTAAAGTTAAAATTCAGCGTGACCGAGAACAGGATATTTCAATGCCTACTGAAGAATACGAAATTTCACTGAAAGATTCCGCAGTAGAATCAACCAACTTTGACTTTAATATATACGTATCCCCAGAAGTTAAAATAATTATTGATAAATTAAGAGCTAACTCAGTCGCGCTAGAGGAGATCTGTTACTGTACTGTCGGTATAAATACTGGGTATATAAAAAGTGACCTTACTTCCGATAAAAAAGTTGACGATCGTTATCATAAGATGCTCAACGGAAAAGATATTGGTCGACATCACATAAACTGGGCTGGCGAGTGGATAATGTATGACCCAGAGTTTGTTAAAAGTTTTGGTAATAAAGGGAGAACTTTGCCACCACAGCGGATCTTTGATGAAGATAAGATTTTAGTACAACGCACTAGAAGAGGCTTAAAAAGGAAGCTTGTATGTTGTTTCGACTCAGAGAAATACTATAACCTCAATCGTCTTTCTAATATCGTTCTTAACAACAAAGAGTATGATCTTTTGTATATATACTCAGTTGTCAATTCGACCCTACTAGATTTCTTTTTCAACAAGAATTTTAATGAATATGAAGTAAAGCCAGTACATTTAAATCAACTTCCCATCAAAATAGCCGACAAAAAAACACAAGATGAATTTGCTAAAAAGTCTAAAGATATTCTTAATTTGACAAATGACTTTTACGCCCAACTTCAGAAAGATATGACTCTTCTTAAAGAAGAAATAGGTATACAGAAAATAAGCAAAAAGCTCACTAAGTTTTATACTTTGCAATTTGATGAGTTTGTGAGCGAGATAGAGAAGAAATCAGCTGATTTTTCAGAGAAAGAAAATATTTTGAACTTCTTTAATAAAAAGAAGGAAGTGCTAAAAAATATGAAACAACAAATCGATCAACTAGATCAAGAAATTGACCGTGATATTTACGCACTCTATGGAGTAGAAGAAAACGAAATCATTGAAATTAAAAAGTTTTACTCTGTGTAGTTATGGATGAGGAAAAGAAAAACCCAGTAGATGAATTTTTTGAAACGATAAGTGTGTTCGACTGGCCAGATCTCAAAAAGGAAAGGAACACGATTTTTATTGACAGAGATCCAAAAGTAACAATTTTTAAACAGCAGCGCTCAACAATTACGATTGAACTCGTTTGGTACGACAGGGAGAATGACGAGTATAAGATGAGAGCGAACCCGCATACAATAATTTTTAATAAAAGTACCCCAATCTCCGATTTGTTTTATATAGACAACAGAAGATACAAACTTACATACGACGGAGGTATTAAAGAAGTCTTGGAGCTGGGAACTGATATCGAAAAGCTCGATATTAAAAAATCTCATAAGAGTATTAATGTCTCAAAGAATAAAAAAGAAGCCAAGGTTCCACTAGAAAAATTTATTTTGATTAGAGATGAAATAGCATCGGCAACAAAGATTGCAAAAAGTTATCAGGATTCCGTACGTCGACATTATTTGAATGAAATCACAAGAAAATATCGACGCAAAACACTAAAGAGAGTTACTACCTTTAAAAAGGGAGAATTTGATTTTCTTGTAAAGAGATTTCATTTAGATACCAAGAAGAAAAGTTCTGACTTTGAAAAATATCTAGGCAAGAAAGATATTACTGCTCTGCAGGAACTCTCAAGAGAGTTAATACGCAATCGTATATTTGAAAAAGATTTCCTTAAAGAGTTGGATGACTATTTTATTCGCAAAAAGTTAGCCGATATCATTAAGCTTGGAAGAAAAATACTTGCTTTAAAGTCTACAAATTTAAAAACCAAAGCTGCACTATCTGTTATAAAAGAAATTAGTCCTGATAAGACTATTGGTCAATTAGAAACAGTCTGGCAGAACTTTTTTGATGATTATTTGCTTTACTTAATTTTTTCTTATAAAAGCATTTTTTCAAAAATTGAACTTGAGCTTGAAGGAGAAGATAAGACACCAGATTTCATTGGAGTAAATCACTATAACGGTCTTGATATTATAGAAATTAAAACTCATCTCACACCAGCTTTAGTTTGGGACAATTCTCATAAGAATTACTCATTCTCATCTGATTTAAGTAAAGCAATAATTCAAACAACCAACTATATTGACGCAATAAAGGAAAAAGCACTCTCCGACGATGATGTCCGCAAAATAACTGCATTTACTGACGAGGAAAATCTGTATCGACCTCGTGGAGTGATAATAGTGTCGTCAAAGGACTATTTGGTGAAAAATAATCGTGGTGATTTAACAAAAGTTGATCGGGATTTTACTAAATTGAGAAATAGTCTGCACGATATTGAGATACTAACTTTTGACGAGGTAATTGATATTGCTGATAGGTATACAAAAAATATAGTTAATGAAGATTAAAATGAATCGTGAATTTAACAATTTGGCATCAAGGGTGAAAGAAGAGTCAGAAAGACTCCAGAAAACCTTGAAGCCAATTTTAGATGCTCAGTCTAAGTTCCTTAAATCAATTGAACCAATACAGGAGACGATAAAAAATTTTCAGATTTCAATTGCTCCTATTTTAAAACAACAGCAGGAGTTCATTGAACTCATAGAACGACTAGAAAAAGACAAGGAAGGTACAAGAGACGTCATGTTGCAAAGTGGTTGGTGGCTCACTCCTTCGTTGATGGACGTACCTGCTCACTGGATAACTAATGCTGTCACTAAATATCAAAATGGGAACAAGAGAGCGATATTTGATTTGTTTAAGAAAGTATATCAGTCAAAGAACTGTGAGCATCTTGAACATACAGTAACTTCTTGGAGTAAAAGCACTCTATTCAAACCTTGGGAAATACACATTCTGGATGCCTTATTCGCTCATAAAAATAAGCAGTATAATCTTTCAATTCCTGTATTACTGCTAGTTGCAGAAGGTGTGGCGTCTGAGTTTTGTAAGAAAAATTCAATTAGTGTTGGTCGATCAAAAAGTAAGGAGAAAATACAAAACGCTGTTATGGCTCACTATCGATCTTCAAATAATCTATTGCTCTCAGACTTAGATCTTCTTCAGGGAGCATTAGACACTACCATTTATCAGAATACGTCAGCTATTGGGGCAAAACTGAGAAAGAATATATTAAATAGACATGCAGTCATGCATGGGATTAAAAAAGATTACGGTAAAATGAAAACTTCACTCCAAGCCTTTATGCTCCTTGATATGCTCGGCGAATTGGAGTAAATATACTAATAAACATGGCTATTTCAGACGAAACAATTCAAGAGTTTAGAGATGTAGTTAAAGAAGAGTATGGTGCAGAAATGACGTGGAAAGAATCAACGGAGATTGTCCATGGTCTCACTGGCTTTTTTGATGTTTTGTATCAAATAGACAGACGCGAGAATCCAGAGAAATATAAAAAGAGACTGAATAAATAAACGATGCGGTATAATTAAGGAGGTCGAGCATTATTAACCACTAACGAATTACCGTAATGTCACACAGAAAAGGTCCTCGCCCAAAGCGAGAGAATACTCACTGGACCACAGCCGAGGTTCAGAAGATGAAGAAGATGGCGAAGGGTAATACTCCTACACCGCTCATTGCAGATGCACTCGGACGCACACCGTCCGCCGTTTACAATAAGGCGCAGGAGCAGAATCTTTCACTTCAGCCGACAAACAAGTCACCGTACAATCGTCGGAAGAAGAAATAGGTCAATGGAAAAGTGGCTGGCTTAGATAGAGCTCGCGTACTCGATGCAGATGCTCAGGACACAGATCATTCAGAACGGCACGTACAACGGCGATCGAAAAGTCACACCTACCCGCAAACACCCCGAGAGGGGTGTTTTGTGTAAACACTGTCAATACTGTAAATGGAGGCCAGATTTTACCGTGGTGTCCCATTTGTATCATTTATAGACCCGACCGAGACCCCTAATTCTGCTATACTCAAATCACCTCAAAGACCCTTATGGTGCCCCACATTACCTGGTACGGTACTGTGACAGCCAACCAGAATTATTTATAATCTGATACGAAGTATTGGATTATTAAAAATTCTTTGCTCGGATCGGACTCGAACCGCCGGAGACATGTTGCTTTGCAACAGTCGAGGCGTGTCCCGCGACACTTAGCGATTTCGAGTCTTGCGAAGAAAGAGCTTAGTGATCGTCAGGATCAGTCCTAGTCCGCCTCGTCCGCCTAGGCTCGGCGAGACTGGTCTACGACGAAGTCGAGACGGGTCCGGCAACATTTTAGTGAGTCCTACCGAGAGGGGTTCACATGGCAAAAAGGTGGTTTAGTCTACCCTTTTGCTTTATAGTTTAAATATGAATAGGGAAGAGATATTAAAAGCTCAAAATACTAAAATTCTTGAACTTGCTGAAAATCTTCGAATTGCCTACCAGCTTAAAAAAACTATAAGATATGCTGGGACACGCGATTTATCTATTCATGGTGAATCTGTAGCTGAACATATTTTCGCTCTCCTTTTTTTGACACAGTACTTTCTCCCTCTTGAAGATCCTCAAGAAAAGTTAGATAGATTAAAAATTTATGAAATTATTCTTTATCATGATTTTGGTGAGATACCAAACGGAGATATTCCGTACCATTTAAAAACCGAAGATCACGAGAAAC
>Ga0210057_1007272_pt1 | contig 13488 bp, 12 predicted proteins | sample CryGeyCG2114_010_2_FD_183968 | JGI IMG/M metagenome (GOLD analysis project Ga0210057, IMG submission 183968) | Groundwater microbial communities from aquifer - Crystal Geyser CG10_big_fil_rev_8/21/14_0.10 (SPAdes) (version 2) | ecosystem: Environmental > Aquatic > Deep subsurface > Groundwater ... | reverse complement strand
GTATTTTTCACTTTGGAAAAATTATTAAGCCAAAATAAAAGGTCAAATTCATGAATATCGTCTAAAATAATTCCTCCACCAGTGCTTTTTTTAGCGGCATAATTTTTACGGTAATCTTGTTGGGAGCGCCAAAGAGGTAAATAATGACCAAATTCATGCCTAATAATATATACTCTGCCCAATTTATTACTATCTAAATAATTCTTGATAAATTTTAAACATGGATGAAAACGCATATTACAACCAACCATGGTTATTAATTTTTTACTTTGGGAAATTTTTTGTAGCTTATTAAGGTTTTGTAAATTATGAGAAAGTGGCTTTTCAATAAATAAATGACAACCAGCTTGAGCGCATTTAATTGCTGAGTTAATATGTTTATTGTTGGGATTACAGATAAAAGCTATATTAAATTTTTCTAGACTTTTTTTATCTAGCTTTTTTATTATTTTTAAATTTTTATTATTAATTTTTTTATTATCAGTATCATAAACATAGACATTTTGAAAACCTAATGTTAGCAAGTTTTTATAATGTCTTTGTCCAATTGAACCAAAACCAACTATTAATATATTCATAATATTTATCTTACAACTAAATTCTTAGCTTAAAAACTGCTGTCTATTAATTTTTGATCCCTAAAATATAAACATTTTTGGCACACTGGATTGAATTTCTTATTATATATCTGTTCACGAATTGTTTGCATTTTTTTACTATCCCACACTTCTTTTAAAGTCTGCTTATGAATATTTCCCACAATCAAGTCCTTTCCATAAAAAGTACAACATGGGCTGACGTCTCCGTTCGCCCAAATATTAAGACTATAAAATGGATATGCGCAGAAAGAATCTTTAATTACTTCTTGTTTAATTTTATCAAGTGATAATTGTTCGCCAACGTATGAAAAATCAATAAGTTTCTGAAAATCTATGTAATCAACTTCGTTTTTCCATTTATCTATAAACTTTGTAATTTCGTGTTTATTAATATCCATTACTATAAAACTAAGACGAATTATAGGTAAGCGGCTATTTTTTTTCTTTTTCCATGAGATTATTTTTTTAATATTGTCTTCAGTTATTTTTAATGAAGGAGCTCCACGTCGTATTTTTTTATAAGTTTCTTCAGTGGCGGCATCTAATGATATTTTGACGCGAGTAATTTTATTGTCGATAATCGCTTCAATTATTTCATCATTTAATAATATGCCATTAGTACTAAAAAACACATCCAAAATACCGGCCTTTTTGACAAGTTTAACTACTTCTTTAATATCTTTATACATCATAACTTCCGATCCTAACCCAAGCTCAATGGAAGGCATTTTGTTAGCTTGACCCTCATCTAAGATTCTCTTTATGTCGTCCAGACTTAATTCTGCTCTAGGTTGGGTATGCTGATTTTCTAAACACATAATACAATCTAAATTGCATCGATTGACTAACTCAAGAGAAATAGTTATGGGAAAATCAGGAATAAATTTTGTTTCAGGATAACTTTGAGTTTTATTAAAGTCATCCCGGTATTTTTTAAACTCACTGCCCACGATTTCAGTTAGCTTTTTATTAATATCTTCTTTTTGATATTTATAAATAAACTGGTTTATTTCTTGATTGATTTTTTCTTCGTTCATGATATGTTATTTAATTATAAAATATTTTTTAATTAATTTTCCAATACGAGCAACTTCTACTCGCGATAATAATGTATGGCAAGGCAGGGTAACACAAGTATTATAATATTCTTTAGCGCATTTTAAACTTAATTTTTTATAGCCAATACCTTTATAATAAGGATGGGTATAAACTAAGGGATAATGAAAATTTACTCCAATGCCATTTTGTTTTAAATACTTCATTAGACCATCCCTATTATTTTTATTTTTTACTCTAATTACATAAAGATGCCAGCCACTATAGATATCTTTTTCTTCTTTCGGTAGAATAATATCTTTTAAAGTGCTTAGTTCTTTTTCGTACCACTTAAAAACATTCCGCCTTTCTTTTATAAAAAAATCTATTTTTTTTAGTTGGCTTATGCCCAAGGCGGCTTGAAAATCAGTCAAGCGATAATTATACCCTAAGGATGTCATAATATTCTTGCCGTTTTTATCCTTATAAATTCCATGACTGCGCAAAGAAATTAATTTGTCGTAATACTTTTTATTATTAGTCATTATTGCCCCTCCCTCACCCGTGGTAATCGGCTTTACAGCATGAAAGCTGAAAACTGCCATATCTGAATATTTACAATTACCAACTTTATTATCTTGATATTTTGCGCCTAATGCATGGCAGGCGTCTTCTATTACTATTAATTTATGCTTATGAGCAATATTTCTAATTTTCTTCATTGCGCAGGATTGACCAGCAAAATGAACCGGAACGATTGCTTTTGTTTTATTAGTAATTAATTTTTCTATTTCATTCTCATTAATATTATAATTATCTAAACTAATATCACAAAAAACGGGCTTAGCGCCAACCGCCAGCAGCATGTTAGATGTGGCCGCAAAAGTATTGGGAGTCGTTATTACCTCATCTCCTTTTTCCAAAGCGGCTACCAAATAAGCTAAGTGCAGAGCGGCTGTGCCGTTGGAAACAGCTACTGCATATTTAGCTCCGCAATATTTAGCTAATGCCTTTTCAAATTCCAAGACTCGCGGTCCCTGGGTAAGCCAGTCCGACTTCAACGCTTTAACAGCCATACTTACATCTGTTTTATTTATATTTTGTCGTCCGTAAGGTATCATTTGGATTCATTTTTAATACGGCTGATAATTTCTATCAATTCATTATTAGTTAGCCAATGGCTATTGCTATCGCTGGAATAAGAAAAATCATAATTTAATTTTCCGCCATTTTTAAAATACTTATCAAACATGCCGACATTAAAAAAATTATACTCGGGAAGAATAATAAAAACTTTATCTAATGATACCGCGTGTCTAGCCTCTTCTACGGTCAATAAAGTTTCATGGAGTTTCTCTCCCGGTCTAATACCTATAATCTCCCTCTCTGCCTGTGGTGCAATAACATTAAAAAGGTCAACTAACTTCATGCTGGGTATTTTAGGGACAAATATTTCTCCACCTTCCATATTAGTCAAAGCAAATATAACCAATTCAAAACTTTGCTCAAGAGTTAACCAAAATCTTGTCATTTTTTCATCGGTAATTGATATTTTTTCTAAAGGAACCATATTTAATAAAACTTCAATAATGCTTCCGCGACTACCAATCACATTGCCATAACGCACGCAAGAAAGTTTAGTTTGTGCCCTAGCATAAGAATTTCCACTAACAAATAATTTTTCCGCGCATTGTTTGGTTGAGCCATATAAATTAGCTGGCTGAGCCGCCTTATCAGTTGATATTAATATTACTTTTTCCACTCTTTGGTCTATGGCCGCGTCAATAACATTCTGACTGCCAAGAATATTTGTTTTAACAGCTTCAAAAGGATTATATTCTAAGGTTGGCACCTGCTTAAGCGCAGCAGCATGAATGACAATATCAACTTTATTAAATGCCCTTTGCAAACGACCTAAATCACGCACATCGCCTATAAAAAAACGTAATACGTCATCCCTATTTAACTCCAACTGCATTTGAGATTGCTTTAATTCGTCACGGCTGAAAACTATTATTTTTTCCGCTTCAGAATTATTAAGTAGATATTTAACAAAATTTTTGCCAAACGAACCAGTCCCACCGGTCACTAAAATTGTTTTATTTTTTAAAAAATCTAGCATAATAAATATTAGTTAGTAATTTTTTTAATATTTTCAATTATTGCTTTAGTAATGTTTTCCATTATTTCTGGCTCAGACAGAAGAGACGGTCTCTTCAACGAACCTGAGATTCTATCTATCTGGCTGTTAATTGCGATATTATCCATACTTTTAAAATAATTTAGAATATCTTGTTTTTTAATAGAAAATCCATTAATTACTTTTAAGAAAGCCTGCCGACAAGCTTCTGTGCTGTCAACTTTAAATATACCCGGGCAATCCCGATACCAAGCATAGCCAAAAATCATTGCTGGCTTCATCCGTAAAATCGCTTCCCAACCAACCGTTCCAGTGACTGTCGCTATTGCTTGGCACTTTTTTATCAACTCAAATGAATTAGTTTCAACGGGAATTATAAAAGTATTTTTTAATTGCGCTATTTTTTTGTAGTATCCTGGATAACGGCAACTGGAGTAATTCAAACCGTTAAGCCACATTTGTGACGGATGCTCTTTAACATATAGCACCCACCCTTTTGGAAGTGAGGCGGATAATGTCTCTATCATTAATATTTGGTCTACGAATACTCCTCCCTGTGGACTAGTGGTGCGCTCAGGTTGATAACAAAGCGCGACATAAACAAAATTTTTATTATAATCAGGCTTTATTTGTAATTTTTCATATTCTTTTTGTGGATTATTTTTTAGCTTAATTATATAATTTATAATTCTTTTTAAAATTGAGCCGTTTCTAATGGCATTAACAATAATGTTTAATTTATGCTCCAAAAGACGCCCACCCGTATAATTTTTTTTATAATGAGACATGTAAGGAGGTGTTGCGTCATCCTTATTTTCGGTTTGCAAATTGAAATATTCTTGAAGATCCCTACTTAAATCTTCTAGTTGAAATATCTTTTCTTTGTTTTTTTCTAATTCTTGCTTTAGATCCAAGCAACCGTCCTGCCAAATATTATATAAAAATATTCTCTCGCCTACCTGGATATCCTCAAACATAACTGTCTTTATTCCTAACAAAACGGCTAATTCATAAATTAAATAATTATAAACGGTATGGGGTACTGTGGGAAAAATAATTAATTCCGGATTATATTTATCAATCACGCCTTTCCAGTATTGTAACATATCGTAATAAAAATGCTTACGCTCATCTACTGACATATGATGATACCGCTTGTTCATCATAGTTAAAAGATTTGATTCGCTTTTATGTAATACGCTAAGTAAATCTTTATCTGGCGGTGCAAAAGAAGAAGTATCTACTTCTTTAGAAGGATTCCCTGCCCAAGCGTCATTGTGATCGTGAAAAATAGCTCCGGTAGGTTTATACTTCTCGCCTTCCTTAAGGCCAACCCAATACACAACTTCATGTCCATTTTTTTCTAACTCCGAGAATAAAATGGAAATTTCAAATTCTTTAAATGGCCAAATTACAAATACTTTCATATTATGTTAAATTATCTGTATTTTTTATATTATACATTTCATAAAAAAATGAATTTTTATTATTAAGCAATTCTTTCGGCTCTCCATTCTCAATTATTTCTCCATCTTTTAAAACAATAATTCGGTCGCAATTTTTAACTGTCGTCAGCCGATGAGCAATAGCTAAAACTGTAATTCTACCTTTTAAATTTTCTATTGCTTTCTGAATCTGAATTTCTGATTCATTATCTAGGGCGCTAGTTGCTTCGTCTAAAATTAAAATTTTAGGATTTTTTGCTAGAATTCTGGCTAAAATAATGCGCTGTCTTTGCCCCCCGGATAATAATATTCCTCTTTCACCAATAACAGTTGAAAATTTATCCGGTAAACTTGAAACAAAATTAAAAATATTGGCAATTTTAGCAAATTTTTCTACTTCTTTTTTAGTCAAACTATTGTTATAAAATTTAATATTATTTTCAATTGTATCATTTAATAAAAAAATATCTTGAGACACGTAACCAACATTTTTTCGCCACTCTTTTAAAGTAAAATCATTAATATTATTTTCATCTAATAAAATATTTCCGCTGGTAGGTTGAAAAAGTCTCAACAGTAAGTCAACCATTGTTGTTTTACCAGCGCCTGAATGGCCGACTAAACCAACCATATCTCCTTTTTTGATTAATAAATTTATATGTTTCAAAGTCTCTTGGTTGGAATTGTAGCTAAAATTAACATTAACAAGCTCTAAATTATTATTAAAAACAAACTTTTTATTTCCTTTATCTTGCTCAACATTTTGTCGAGCAATTTCTTGATAGTTCATTATATTTATTAGATAAGGAGCTGACGAAATCATGCCATGTAAATGCGCCTGACCGGACTGGATTTGAGTAAAAATCTGATTAATAGCATATACTATAACAGCGAAAGAAGCAAAATTAAAAATATTAGTTTTATAGGAAAAAGAAAATATCGCTATAATAAAAATAAAACCGATCGGCTGCATTAAGGCATGGGTAATATGCCGGCTGACAGCTACTTTAAGATTAATACTTCTAAGCTCTTCAAAAAATTTCTTCCCTCGCTCAATAACTGATTTTTCCACAAACATTGATTTAACAGTTTTCATGCCAATTATATTTTCATTCACAAAATGGGCTAAATCTTTATACATATTAGATGCTTGGCGCGACATAATTTGATTTCTATAAAAAAATGGCTTAAAAATAAAAAAAGTAAGCAACCCTAAAATCAAAGCGAAAAGCGTTATTGGTATTGATAAATTTATAGCCACTAAAACATAGACAACTAACTTGGTAAACATCAATGCTCCGGTAACTATACTGGAGATTAGACTAGAACTACAGTTTATGTCAGTAACTAATAATTGATCCAAATGACCGACTTTTTGTTTGATTAAATGCGGCCATGAGTCATATAAAGTCAGCTTAAATAAATTGCTCCGTAAATTTTTTTCATAATTAGTAGTAACTAAAGCGGCTATAAAATTAGTAAAAAATAACACTACTGCTTTTAATATAAAAAGAGACGAAACAAAAATCAATAAAAATTTTAAAGTAAAGGGAATGTGGAGATAAAGAAAAAATTTTTCTATTGATCGCGAAATTAAATCAGTATTACCGAATTGGTTATGTCCAATAAAAGAAAAGAAAGGTATTAAAGCGCTAATGCCGATTCCCTCTAAAATACTGTTTAAAAAACTTAAGCAGAATAACAAAACCAAAACCTTCTTATGTTGGCTAAAAGCGCGTTTAAAAATTTTGGCTGCGTTAAATAATTTTTTAAACATACTAAACATGTTAATTCTTAACATTTTAAAAATTCAGATCTTTATTGGATAATAATAATTCCTTAATTTTTTTAATTGGCATTTTTTTAATATCTTTTGATAAGTATTCCCCCATTTTAGCTTTCTTGGCGCCGGGATAATAATTATCTTTTAAAAACTTATATCCCGGTTCTGGATCTATTAAACTTGGCAAAGCAATAAACATTTCATCCATCTCCAACGCTTCAGTTGATTCTTCGGCAGTTAAAAGCTTTTCATAAATCCGTTCACCTCCCTTTTTTCCAATAATTTTAACAGGGACATCTAATTTGATTTTATTTTTTTCTTGAAAAACTTCAATAACGGCTTGAGCTAGATCTTTAATGGCTATTACCGGCATTTTTAACACAAAAATTTCACAATTTTTTGTCATAACAGCGGATTTAAATACCAACTGAACTGCTTGTTCAATAGACATGAAAAATCTGGTCATAGCAGGATCAGTAATAGTGATCGGTTGGTTGCGCTTTATTTGATTAATAAATAAAGGAACTACTGAACCGCGAGAACCTAAAACATTGCCGAACCGAACACAGCAAATTTTGGTATTTTTATTTCCTTTATAAAAAAAACTGGATAAAACCATTCTCTCGGCCAATAATTTAGTACAACCCATAACATTAGCCGGGTCGGTTGCCTTATCAGTGGAAATCACAATTACTTTATCAACCTTATTGGCAAAGGCACAGTCAATCACATTTTGCGTCCCTTGCACATTAGTTTTCATTGCTTCAAAAGGATTTCTTTCACAAGCTGTTACATGTTTTAATGCTGCCGCATGAAAAACAATATCAATATTTTCCATAGCCATATTTAAGCGGTCTTTATCGCGAACATCGCCGATTAAAAAATTAACTGAAGATGGAGAACTAAGTTGATGCATTAATTCAAACTGTTTGGTTTCATCACGACTAAAAATACGAATCTGGCGCGGTTGATACTTTAAAAGCTCTTGAACAATTATTGATCCAATAGAACCAGTTCCACCAGTCACTAAAATTCTTTTATCCTTAAATTCTTTTAATAATTTATTTTTCATATTTTTTTATAATAATTAATAACTGATCAACGATATATTTTACATCTTTTTCCTTTAAGCCGATATAAAAAGGCAATGCTAAACATCTGTCGGCAGCTCTTTCGGTTTGCAAAAAATCTCCCTTCTTATAACCATATAACTTCCTATAAAAATCAAATAAATGAATTGCTGGTAAATAAGGCTTAGTATAAATCTTTTTAAGTCTCAATTGATTTATTATTTTATCTCGATTAATGTTTTTTGGCAAAAGTTTAATTACATAAACAAACCAACTATGTTTATTTCCTTTAGCTGTTATTGGCGGCTGTACTAAATTAGAATGTAAAGATAAATATTTATTATACCATTTTGCAATTTTACAGCGCTCGGCAACCATCCAATCTATTTTTTCTAATTGAGCTATTCCTACTGCGGCGCTCATTTCATTCAGACGATAATTATATCCTAAATATTTATGGTCAAGCCACTGCATATTTTTTGCCCGCCCTTGATTGCGCAAGCTTGCGCATAAATCATAAATTTTCTTTTTATTTGTAACAATCATGCCGCCCTCCCCGGTAGTTATTTGCTTATTAGGATAAAAAGCGAATACGGCTGCCTCGCCGAAAGTTCCGGCTTGTTGACCATTACAAGAAGCGCTAATTGACTCGCAAGCATCTTCAATAATTTTAAGTTTATATTTCTTGGCAATAGCTTTAATTGGTTTCATATCAGCCATCTGCCCGAAAATATGAACTACTAAAATAGCTTTAGTTTTTTTAGTAATTTTTTCTTCAATTTTTTTAGGATCAATATTATAAGTCAACGGATCAATATCAATAAACACCGGCTTAGCGCCAACATATAAAATAGAGTTAGCTGAAGCTATAAAAGAAAAAGGGGTGGTAATTACCTCATCTCCAATTTTAACGTCGGCCGCAATCATAGCTAAATGGAGGCCGCCTGTACCGCTTGATACAGCGCAAGCATATTTAGTTCCAATGTGCTTAGTAAATAATTTTTCAAATTCTTTAATTTTTTTTCCTATACTTAAAATACCGGAACGCAAAACTTCTAAAACATATTCCTCTTCTCTTTTCCCAATAAACGGTTTGGCAATAGGATACTCTTTAAGTTTCATAAATAATAAATAAACTTTATATTTTTTTCTTTATAATTATATATCTCCAATCAAGTATTAAATTTCCGGAAACTTGCCTGCCGTCAATAACTTTAGTGGCTAAAGCGCCAGCTATCTTTCTGTTATTAAATGATTTCCACTCATTATCAAAAACAATTTTAACCTCTAAATTTTTACCGATTCTGCTAATGATACCTTTTAAATATTCAACGGTATACATATTAAAAAAATTATAAGAAAGCGGATCTCCATTTTTGCCGATTAAATCTTCATCCTTAACTTTAAGCTTTAATCCTTCATCAGAATTTCTTACCTCTTTAATTATATAATTTCTTTCGCCGATAACAGTACGGATAACTACATATTTTTTAGCTACTCGAATTAACTCTGAAATTGCTTGCGTTGGTGGCGGCGGTAAATGCAATATAACATTATTGCACATTACAATATCAAAAGCTTTATCATCAAATGGCAAATTAAAAATGTCGCCTGTTAAAAAATTTGCTTTTGAACCAAATGCTTTTTTGGCCAACTTAATATAATTTTTGGTAGCGTCAACACCCGTATATTTTATATTTTTATCTAATCTTAACTGCAAACTCCGCAAATAATGCCCGGCTCCGCACCCCACATCCAAAAGACTCATATCTTTTTTATAAAATGACGGCAATAATTTACAGATACTTTTAGCTGACTGCATCTCTTCTATTTTACCAATTGCTCTTTTATATAGAATATCACCATAAACATTAAATTCATCCCATATCTTCCAATTATTATCTTTAATTTTTTGGGGCATATTTTTAATTTAATAAATTATTTTAATATTTTATAAAACTTTTTAGCTAGTTCTAAATCCTTATAAGTATCAATATCAACTGCTCTTTCAAAAGGCACTTCATATTTTATTAAATCTTTTCCATAATATTTTTTTTCTTTCAAAAAATTGCTAATTTTGACCCAGCGTACCACACCGGTCGGACAATAAACATCTTGTGGCAATTTTTGAAAATTATTAACAAAATATTTATTGCCAAAAAGCATTTTTAAATGATTATTTTTTTCCTGCATGGCCCAAAAAGGATTTAACCAATGATAATCAACGACACTCATTAAACAATTCGCTTTTGATTTTATTAATTTTTGATATGATTTTTTTATATCTTTCTGAAGACGCAAAGGGCAATTAGGCATTAATAGACATAAATAATCAAAATTATCCGGAATATTATTTAGTAAATGCAAAGTGACATTTTCCAATAATGCATTACTGCTGGCGAGTTTGGTTGGTCGCTTTATTTGCTGAACTTTATAACGACTAGATATTTTTAAAATTTCTTCTGAATCAGAACTAATATATATTTCTTTAAATAATTTTGATTTCATGGCAACCTCAATTGTATGCGCTATTAAAGGTTTGCCGCAAAAATCAATAATATTTTTTTTAGGAATTCTTTTAGACCCTCCTCGAGCCGGGATTAAACAAATATTTTTTGCTTTTTTAATTTCCTTGCTCATATTTTTTACTTTTTATCCGTAAATTATTATGAACTAATAATCCTGAAGAAATGTCTTTTGTAATCACAGATCCCATTCCGACAAAAACATTATTTTTAATTTCAATATGGTCTCTAATTACGCTGTTTAGCCCGATAAAAACATTGTTATTAATTTTCACGCCTCCGCCGGTAATTACGCCAGGCGCTAAATGGCAACTTTGCCCGATGGTATTATGATGTTCAATAATACAACCGTTATTTATAATACTATTATCACCAATAGCGCATTTAATATTAATATAGGAATTTGCCCCAACAAATACATTATTTCCCAAGCAAACATCCTTCTCAATAAAAGCTTTGGGATGAATTAAGTTCACGAAAGAGCAACCGGCTCTGCTTAAATTTTCAAATACTTTTCGGCGAGCCGAATTATCGCCAATTGCTATATAAAAATAGCTATTTTTATATTTTTTATAATCGTTTATCTTGCCTATTATCTTCCGCTCTTTGTTTCTGTTAAGGCCATCATCTAAAAAACCGCCAAACTTCCATTCCTTTTTATGTAGCAGGCAATTTAAAGCTACTTCCCCATTTTCGCCTGCGCCGATAATAATGATATTTTTTTTATTTTTAAGCATATATTTTTTTAGCTATCTGGCCTGATTTTTTTAACTCAACAACATATTGTTTAGTATCTCTGGGCCATATCTCTAAAACTAAATTAGCTTCACTTTGTTTTGTTAAATTTTTAATATTATTTTTAATAAGCTGATGATTTAAAATATCATCAACATCTTTAATACATAAATGCTCGCCCATAAGGGGAAGAAAAGTCATATTGTTAAACCAATATTTTAACATATTAGAACCGTTTAAATGAAAATTAATTATTGATAATTTTAATTTTTCATATTCTTTTAAAAATTTTAAAGCTATATCATCTATTTTATTTTTATTTTCCTGCAAATATTCCAGCCATGCTTTTTTAACAGCTACTGCTTCTGCTTTCTCTAAATCTGCTAAATTTTTAATTTCAAAATAAAATTGCGGGCTATTATCAATAAAATTTTTAAAGACGGATGATATCCAAATATGTTCAAAATCTAAAGTAATATAAAGATTGGTTTTTAAATATTTTTTTAATTCTAAAAAATCATCTGCTTCAACTAATAATGCCCGCTTGTTTTTACTTTGATTAAAAAACCAAACATCATTTTCTAGGGTAATTTTAATCTTGGGAAATAATTGCGCTAATTCATCTATTCTTTCTGCTAAAATTTTTAAATGATTTGACTTACCGGAAGCATCTTCGTTGAAAAAAGCGCCATGAATTACTACAATTTTTTGATAACCTCCGGCGTTAAGTGATTCTAACATTTTCAATACTATATTAAAAGATTCTTTCCCAATTTTCTCATTTGAACATAGATTAAAATTTCGACTAGGCTGATGGACCGATATAATATTTAATCGTTGCATCATCTTTGATAAATCCTCAAAATCATCCTGAGATTTTAAATAAACTTCGTATCCTAAAAAATCTAAATTATTAAATTCTTGATAATTATCTTTATTAATTTTACCTAAAATATTTACTTTGTTCATCACTTTAAATCAGAGTATTTTATTATCGTATTTTTTGCTAAATTAATTTTTGCTTTTTTACCGATTACTTTATCCATTGCTAAGGAAGGAATGCCTGTTCCCGGCCGTTTAACGCCCAACATATTCTCGGTAATAACTGTATTTTGGGGAATTTTAATTTCAGCAACCAAACTGCGCCTAAAAACCTTGCTCATCTTTTTTTCTCGGACTGATGGGGTAATCTTTTTTTCCTGATGATTAATCGCCTTTTCTAAAAATCTAATTTCTTCAACCATTTTCTTAAATTCTGCCGGATTAGCTGAACTAAGCTGATCAGGACCAGGCATATTTTTATCAAGTGTAAAATGCTTTTCAATAATTTCCGCTCCTAAGAGAATGGTTGATACTGGAGTAAAAATATCTAAAGTATGATCAGAATAACCAACTATGTGCTTAGAAAATTTTTTCTTTAGTAAAGCAATGCGCTGTAAATTTAATTCTTGCGCTTGCGGCGGATAAAGTGAAACGCAATGTAAGATTCCTAATTCATTATTATTTTTTTCTAAAATCTTAACTGCTTGGCTTATTTCATTAATATTGCCCATGCCGACTGAAATAATAATGGGCTTTTTAGTTTTAGCAACTTCTTTTAATAAAAAATGATTATTTAAATCACAAGATGCTATTTTATAAAGCGGTGCCTTTACTTGCTCCATAACTTCAAGCGAACGCCGACCAAAAACTGAAGCGAAAAAAATGATACCTATTTTTTTAGCGTACTTGGCTAATTCAATATAATCTTTATCAGATAATTCCCAACTCTGTATCATTTCAAAAAAACTTTGCTTGCCTTTTACATGTTCGGCCTTTTTTGATTCTTCAATAATTAATTCTTCGGTTTTAAAGCTTTGAAACTTTACTGCGTCTGCGCCGCAATTTTTAGCAACGGCTATTAATTTTTTTGCAATTTGCAAGTCGCCATTATGGTTAATTCCGGCCTCGGCAATTATGAAAGTTGAATTTTTTTTAAACATATTAATTTTTAAATTATTACCATTTATTAATTTTATCCACAACCTTATCTTTTAATCTTAAATAAGACTTAACCACTTTTTTTTCAACTTCAGGAGAAAGCAAACGCAAAATTTCCTTACCTAAAATACGATATTGTCCACCGACTTTATTAGCCCTTATTAACCCCTTTTTAA
>Ga0210057_1007271_pt1 | contig 13488 bp, 10 predicted proteins | sample CryGeyCG2114_010_2_FD_183968 | JGI IMG/M metagenome (GOLD analysis project Ga0210057, IMG submission 183968) | Groundwater microbial communities from aquifer - Crystal Geyser CG10_big_fil_rev_8/21/14_0.10 (SPAdes) (version 2) | ecosystem: Environmental > Aquatic > Deep subsurface > Groundwater ... | reverse complement strand
GCGCGCGGACTTTCCAATCGCGGATTGATCAATCAGAAGAACACTCTTTAAATATTCAAGGCCCTCCAGAGATCGATATTCTGCCGTGGGTAAATATTCGATATCCAGAGCTTTTGCCAAGGCAGGATACAGGGTCTTGGTGATCAAAGTTGATTTGCCAGATCCGCTGACTCCGGTGACCGCCACCAAACGATGCAACGGAATCGTGACATCAACGTCTTTCAAATTGTTGCCTTTGGCTCCGGTGACCTCCAGCTTGTATTTATAGCTGTCAATATCCACGGGTCGAACAGCCCTGAGGGGGACCCAATTTTTATTGGGTTTTAAAAAACCCACAGTGTTTGATTTTTCTGATTGGTAAAAATCAGCAGTGCTGCCGGAATAGACCACTTCTCCACCCAGATAGCCACTGCCCGGTCCCATTTCAATAACGTTTTCGCTGTTTTTAATCACATCGTGGTCATGTTCAACAATGACCAGAGTATTTCCCAGATCTTTGAGGTCCTTTAGAATCGAAATTAGACGGTCGTTGTCCCTTGGGTGGAGACCCACTGTGGGTTCATCCAAAACGTAAAGCGTCTGAGAAAGTCCCATGCCCAACTGGTTTGCCAACATCAGGCGCTGATATTCCCCGCCCGACAGGGTTCTGGTTTCTCGACTCAGGGTCAGATAGTGAACTCCCACCCGCATTAAAAATTCAAGACGGGCACGAATTTGTTTAAATACTTCATCTGCAATTTCAAGCTGGTGTTTGGTTAAGCTCATTTTTTTAAAAGTCTGGCATAACTTTTCAATCGTCATTTGAGAAAAATCGTCGATATTCTGGTGTTGAACAAAGACAAAGTGGGCTTCTTTTCGAAGCCTGGAACCTTTGCAATCCGGACACAAAAATGGACTGCGGTATCTGGAAATGAAAACCCGCACATGCATTTTGTATTTCATTTCTTCGAGATATTCAAAAAGACCACGAACCCCAAAAAAATCTTTATCCCCATCCCATAGAAGCTTTCTTTGTTCCGCCGGAAGATCCTTCCAAGGTGTGTGCAGATCAATTTTTCGCTTTTTGCAGTAAGAAAAAAGCTGCTTCTTGTCCTGCGCGGCGCTGGGCATGGTAAAGGGGTTCAATGCTCCTTGAGCCAGGGTCAAGTTGGGGTTGGGCACAACCTTTTTTTCATCAAGATCCAAAATATTTCCAAAACCTTTGCATGACGGACAGGCGCCAACGGGGCTGTTGAAGCTAAATAGTCTCGAACTCACGGGAGGTGGAGTATAATTACAAATGGGGCAGGAGTTTTCTTCACTCAACTGAAGCTTTTGGCCTTCGGTGGTGATGACGGAGCATCGGCGTGTGGATAATCCGGTGTTGTATTTGATCGAGGCTTCATAGGCCTGGGTCAAGGAGTCCGCCAATCGTCCTCGTTCGTCCTTTTGAAATGCAGTTCGATCAATCACCAGATAAAAACGATCCTTCGGCAATCCCTTTTTAATCATAGCTGGCGTGCTGATCTCAAGAATATCCCCGAGATTTTCCACAGTGACAGCCGTGTATTCCGCAGGCACGACAGCTTTTTTGGCCACTCGTCCCCGTTTAGGTTTGGTGGCCTTTTCGACGACAGGTTTCGGCGGCATACAGATACGCAGATAACCGTCTTGTAAAAGAAGTGCGTGCAGCTTTTTTCCTTGGGCGACCCGATTTTCCGAGGAGATCTCCACCAGGATGTAACCACGTTGTCCATCAAAGTATTGAAGGACCCGATCGGCGGCCTCGGTGACACTTTGTTTTTCTGTTTTTACGTGGTGATGCGGGCAATAGGATTCGCCAATTTTTTCAAAAAAAAGTCGCAGATAATCGATCAGCTCGGTGGTGGTTCCCACGGTTGAGCGACTGCTTTTGACTGAATTTTTTTGTTCGATCGAAATGGCCGGGGGAATATTGCTCACGCCATCCAAGTCAGGTTTTGGAGCTTTATTCAGAAACTGTCTGGCATAATTCGACATGCTTTCAATAAAGCGACGCTGTCCTTCGGCAAAAAGAGTCTCAAAAGCCAACGACGATTTTCCTGAGCCACTGGGGCCACAAATAACAGTCAAGGATCCCAGCGGGATCTTGATATCGATATTTTTAAGATTATTTTGACGAACACCCCAGAGGTGAATCTCTCTCACGCCAGTCCTTAAAGAAAATTATTCGGACAAATCTTGTTTGTAAAAGTCCGTGTCCTCTTCTTGTTTGTTGCGAGACGAGTTGGGCTCGGTTCCTTCCAAGAAAGCTTGTCGAATAATTCCCTTGGATTGACTGGAAGCCAGCTGTCCTGTCTCGCTATCAATGTTGGCGAAAACAATACCCTCCGGAACTGGGAATGTCATCTGCGGTAAACCTTCGTGGGCTGCTTTCATATAGTCGAGCCAGATCGGAAGCGCTGCGCAGCCCCCAACTTCGCCTTTGCCAAGGGTTCGTTCTTGGTCAAATCCAACCCAAACGCCCGTTGCGATCTGAGGAGTGAATCCCACAAACCATGCGTCATAATATCCATTGGTGGTTCCGGTCTTGGCAGCGACCTCCCGTCCCAAGGCTCTCGCGCGCCCTCCGGTCCCATGTCGGTCTTCAACCACACCCTTTAAGAGCGATGTGATCAAATAGGCAGTAGTGGGACGAATCAACTGATCAGGATCTTGGAAAAAGAAATAGGGATCCAAGGAGGCTTTTTTAGAGTCCTTTGTTGGAGGCGGTGGTGTTGTTGGGGCGGTGCCATCGGGCGTGGCGGCCTCTGACAACGAGTCCAAGTAAGCCTTTCGACGATCTTCAAACTGAGTATCCAAATCACCGAGCTCTTTGCTAAACCGTTGATCTAAGCTGACCTGCTCGAGAATTTTTTGACCCTTAGAGTCCTCCACTCGGTGAATCAAAATAGGTCGAGTTCGTTTTCCAAGTCTGCCAAACTCCGAGAAAACTTTTGTCATCTCGTAAAGAGTGACAGAGCTTGAACCCAGCGCCAAAGTAAAATCCATATTCAACGCCGAGTAAATGCCAAGACGTCGAGCATATTGAGCAGCCCAGTCGACCGAGATATCTTCGATAATTTTAACTGTTGGAATATTCAATGATCGAACAAGCGCATTTCGAAAAATAATATCCCCACTGAAATTTTTTTCATAGTTGCTGGGTTTCCAAACTTTGCCATCATCTTGCCCTTCGTTGTCCTCTTTTTCTTCATAGACAATCGGCGCGTCCATGATCTGCGTGGCTGGCGTATAACCTTTGTCCAATGCAGAAGCATAGACAATGGATTTGAATGAAGATCCTGTTTGTCTGGCCGCCTGCAGAGCCCGATTGTACTCGGACTTTTCAAAGGAATAACCACCGATCATTGCTAAAATATCTTGTGTTTGTTGATCGATGGAGAGAAGTGAGCCCTCGACCTGGGGTTCTTGATCCAACTCAAACGGAACATATTTGCTGACATCTGGAAAATGAGAAAGGTCTTCTCTTTTTCTTTTTTTAACCGCGAGGATTTTTTGAAGTCTCTCTGAGAAAAACTTTTCGCCGGATGGACGTACCAGAATTACGTCACCGACCGTTAGGGCTTGAGAAGGCTTTCGAATGGTGTCTGCATAATAGGGTTTGGTGGGATCGGGTTTGCGGGCCCATTGCATGGTCTCAATATCAATGAGACCTTCGACCTCTGCCACGCGAATATAGACCAAACCCAACTCGTCATCGACTTTGGAAACAATGCCTTCACTGGTTTCGCCCACTTTTAAATAAAATGGCAAACCTTTGGTTTTCAGATCATAGTTCAAATCCAAAGGGCCATATTCTTTAAATTTTCCATCGGGTAAAATAATTCTTTCGGCTGTTGCATCAGAGATCAGCTTGTTCCGAGCTTTCATCAGGAACTCTCCGACCTCTTTGGGTTCGGTGGTATTTCGTAAAGGTCCTCGGAAACCCTGGCGTTTGTCCACTTCCTTGAGGCCCAACACCAAAGAATCTTGGGCCGCGGTTTGTTTTTCAAGATCCAAACTTGTATAGATTCGCAGCCCGCTGTCGAGAACCGCATTTTCACCCAGTTGTGCAAACAATAGCTGACGAACGGTCTCTAAAAAAAACGGAGCCACTTCTTTGTAGTTCTGTCGCAAATAAACCTTAACTGGTTCAGCAATGGCTTTTTTTGCTTCATCCTTGCTGATAAAACCAACCTCAGCCATACGGTTCAAAACATAGACCTGCCGTTCTTTGGCGCGGACTGGATTTGAAACTGGGGAATAGGCTGTGGGTGCTTTTGGCAAGCCAGCCAGAATGGCCATCTCTTCGATCTTTAAATCCTTCACATTTTTGCGAAAATAAGTTTCCGCCGCCATGCCGACGCCATAGGCCCCTTGGCCAAAATAAATCTGATTCAAATAGAGATACAAAATGTCTTCTTTGGAAAGGTGATCCTCCATCTCGAGAGCCAAAAGGGCATCTTTCATTTTTCGAATGATGGTCCGCTCGTTTGAGAGCAACAAAGTTTTAGCCACCTGTTGAGTGATGGTGGATCCCCCTTGCACGGTGTGGCCTGCTTTGATGTTTGCCAACTGCGCTCGCAGAATGGCCATATAGTTCAGTCCCTTGTGCTGAAAAAAGGTATCATCTTCCGCAGCCAAGAATGCATTGACCAACCTTTTTGGAATATTTTTATAAGGAATCAATTGTCGACGTTCGCGAAAAAACTCGCCAATGCTTTTCCCATTACGATCAAAAACTTTGGAAACTAACAGAGGTTGATAGTCATCAAGAGTAATCATGGGTGGCAGAGTTGACTTTACATATTTATAAAGACCAAAGGCAGAACCAAGACCCGCTATCATCAGAATAACTGCAGCCAAAATCAATTTTTTCATTCCGATAGGTTAGCACAAAGAGATATCGACCACCCAAGCCATATCACCTGCGTCATCTATGGCTAAGGACCTTGGGTGGGGTCAGGCCCTTGGTCGAGGATCATCATTATGATTCTCAATCTGAGACAAAATCACGAGGGAATACTTAAACGGTCTCGATTTTGCTCCGATAGACAAGTGGGTACGGGGGAAAAATGAAGACACTTTCACTGTTTAAGAAGCTATCACTTGTCATGATTCTTTTCGCTATGGGCGCTCCAGCGTTTGGGCAAGATTTGTCTCCGGCGGCCTTAGCCACTGCTTTGACTAAGGCGCAGGAATATCAACAATCAGGATGTACGGGCACGCCTGAGGAACGGAAAGCCTGTCGGGATGAAATTTATAATAGGGCAAAAAAAGATAAAGAGGAGGCAGACTGTCTTGCCGCCCGTAAAAGTAAGAACGATGCAATTTCAAACTTTTTGTCAGCCTGTAAAGCTAAAGGTGCGATCTCGTCGTTAAGCTCTGGTAGCAGTTCAAAGTTAAAAAGCACTAAAGTTGATCCGACGGAAAGGTCGGTCAGCGAGTGTTCAAAAATAATGGATACCTGCCAGGAGAGCTTTGACGATGAACTCGACATTTCTGTGGGAGACGAGCCAGGAGAGTTGGATGGAGGTACGGATCCGATTTGTGTTGATATGACTAAAAGTGACCTCAATACAGAAAAACGAGAGGCAAAAAGAGATTCAGACGCAGCTGAAAAAGAAGTTCGAGAGGCAAAGAAGAAAATTTTGGACGACCAAAAGGCCTGCAAAAAAGAGGCTAAAGAACTCCAGGAAGCCATGCAAGAGCTTCTGGACGAAAAAAATGATGCTGACTCGAAAGCAAAAACAGAAGCTCGAGAGGCTGAGGCTGAAAAGAAAAGAAGTCTTGCTGAGCTTGATGCGGCAATGAGGAAGGCCCAAACTGACGGCGTTGCGCTCATCCAGAAAAAAACAGAACTTCAGCGACAGAAAATTAATACTATGGCGATGTACCGTGGTGAGTTGATCAAATGCCAAGTTGAATTGGACGAGCAGCAGGCAAAAATGCGATCGACAATGTCTCACATGGTCGGAAACGTTAGCAAAAGTCAGGCTCAGGATAGTAATATGAAAAAAAGACTCACTGAAATCTGGCAGACCTGTGCCCAGAAGGCATTGGATCAGAGAGTGACTTATCAGGAAGGTCTTACTGGGCAGATTGCCTTTATTGACCAGCAGATTGCGGATACGGACGCCGCAGTTAAAGCGGCCCAACAGCAACGGGATGATATGATTAGAATGGCAGCGGATGCTGAGAATCAGAGACAGAATGACCAGTACATGAAAATCAGCTCTTATGCTCAAAAATATAAGGCTATGATGGATCAAAAGAGTCAGGCAGATCAGGCCTGTCAGCAAGAAACTATGAGCAATGTAGAGGATTACAACGCCGCGAAGTCGAAAGCGACGAGAGCGAGCAATGACTTGGCCACCCTCAGTAAAACGAGAATAAGAGGTGGCAAACAAACATTTTCGGATGTTCAGGAGTTGTCAGAAAAAAAAGACGCTGCAGTTAAATATTACGACGAACTTAACTGTTCCCCATCCAAAAGTCAGAGTATGGGCAGCAGTTCAACATCAAGCGGGGCTAAATAACTTTTCCCATCTTGACGTATAGTATATACACGTATATACTATACGTCATGTTTATCGAAAAACTCATCCGTTCTTTTGAGAAATTCAAAGTTCCCTACACTTTGGTTGGGGGATATGCTGTGGCTCTGCATGGTCTGATGCGGTCGACGGTGGATGTTGATTTGTTGACTCGTTTGGATGAGCAGAACTTGGCTCGAGCGGAGCAAGCGCTTTTGGCATTGGGACTTCAGTCTAGGGTGCCGGTCACAGCCTCTGAAGTAGCTCGCTTTCGCAAGGAATACATCGAACGTCGAAATCTAATCGCATGGTCGTTTGTGAATCCAAAAAATCCCATGGAGATGGTGGATATTCTTCTGACCCATGATTTGCGGGACGTCTCGGTTATTCATAAAAAAATGCAGGACTTTAAAATCTCGATTATTTCGATTGATGACCTTATTATGATGAAAAAGGAAGCTGGTCGTCCTCAGGATCTGGAAGACATTCGTGGCCTGCGAGCTTTAAAAAAATGAAACATAAACCTGTCCGTAAGGGACTGCAGAAATTTTCGCCGGAATATATTGAACAGACTCGGGGGGCTACAACCGAGCAGATTCTCGAGTTTTTGGAGCAGATGCGTTTGCTGCAAGGGGCTCAGGACGTTGGAGCGTCTGACTCGGTGTTGATCAGCTTGCGCCTGGATCGTCAGGTCTTGGCAGCGCTCAAAGCGCGGGCAGCCGTCGAGAACACAAAGTATCAAACTTTGATCAAAAAATTGATTCGGGATTACCTCGGTGGTAGGTAATTGGGATGCAAAAAGGGCTTAACTCGGATGTCAGTGTTCGAGGGCAATCATTTCACGTGCAGACTGAGGACTGGGGCGATCAGAATCCGTTTTTGGTAAGTCGTATTTATCTCAATGGCGCGGTCATTAAGACTATCAAAACCAGCTACGAAGAGGCCTTCAGGCAGGGCTCTGTTCGGGATCTGAGTGCTCTGCAGGGCGCTCTGAAAAAACAGCATCATCGTATTCTCGATCAGCTTTTCGCTGGTGAGTTCACTCGGTAAATCTAGACTGGCAAAACGTCCGTCCTCGACCATGCATTCTGCGACAATGGGCCTTGAGGGTTTTAAAATAAACCCATGATTCAATTCTCTCATGTTTACAAGACCTATCCCGGCTCCGTTCATGCTTTGAAAAATATTGATCTAGAGATCGACAAAGGTGAATTTGTCTTTCTCACTGGTCACAGTGGTGCGGGCAAGACCACCTTGTTTAGAATGATCTCGGCTTTTGATAAGCCGACCTCTGGTCGCATTCATGTTGCTGGTTTTGATTTGACCAAGTTGGGAGGCAAAGAGCTGCCTTTTTTTCGCCGAAGAATTGGCGTTATCTTTCAAGACTTTAAGCTCTTAAAGGACCACACTCTGTTTGAAAATATCTCTTTGCCCTTGATGGTTCGTGGAGACCGCTCGGCAGTGATTCAACGTCGCGTGATGGAGGCCCTTGAGCATGTGGGTTTGGCTGACAAAGCTCATCAATTGCCCGAGTTTGTGTCGGGTGGAGAGCAGCAGAGAACGGCGATTGCGAGAGCATTGGTGCATCAGCCAGGTGTTTTGATTGCGGATGAGCCCACGGGAAATCTGGATCCCGAACTCAGCGAAGAGATCATGGATCTATTGGAAAAAGTCTGTGCCCAGGGAACGACCGTCTTCATCGCGACCCATGATCACGATCTGGTGAAACGAAGACAAAAGAGAACTCTGGAAATCGAAGATGGCATATTGGTGGGTGGTCGTAAATGAGTCATCATTCCCGCAATCGATGGGCATTGCGCTTTTCCACCTTGCTTATTTTGACGGCCAGTTTCTGCATCTTAAGTGGAGCTCTTTTGGTGGGGCAAAATCTGCAAAGAATTCTGACCCTGTGGGGAGAATCCTTTCAAATGTCGGTCTATCTTGCGGACAATGTTTCCACCTCGACGATTCAACAAATTAAAAACACCCTTCAGCAGAAAGACGAAATTGGAGACGTACAGTTCGTTTCCCAAGAACAGGCATTGGGTCAATTTCGGGAACAATTGGCCAGCTACGCTCCGGATCTTCTGACGGATCCAGATCTTGTGAAAATGATTCCGTCGAGCTTTCAAGTTTCATTGAATTCCAAAGTCCCCGCTGAAGATCAGTTGAATGTGATGCAAAAGGTGGCCGGTGATTTAACGAATCAATCGGGTGTAGACGAGGTCAGTTACGGACAAGACTGGGTTAAAAACTATGGACAAGTTATTCGGGCTGCTCAGGGTTTAGGCTGGATTTTTTCGTTGATCATCATGGGATCTGCAATCTTTGTGATCTCCAATTGCATTCGCAGCTCAATCTACCAAAGAAAAGAAGCGATTGAAGTGCTCGAACTGATTGGCGCGACCAAAACATATATTCGAAGGCCATTTTTGGTGGAAGGCATCGGCTTGTGTTTGGGCGGCGCTGCTGCTGGAATTTTCGTCACTTATGGCATTTATCTGTTAGCTTTAGAAACTCTGCGTTCTCAGTTGGCGTTTTTGCAAATCTCGCATCATGTTCATTTTATCACGGGCTTTGGAATCCTTGGTCTTTTGTCTTTGTCGGCGGCGCTGGGTTGGTTAGCCGCTACAGTTTGTCTGAAAACAGTCAATGATGGATGGGCCGCCAGCCGCCGAGTGAACCATGAGTCCTAGGATCTGGCCTGCTTTTGTCGGCATTGCTTTTTTGTTGCAGACTTGGACCGTTCAGGCTGATGTCGAAAAACTGGCTCGTGAATTTCAGTCGACAAAAAAATCCTTAGTCAGCACCGAGGTCCGGCAACGAAAAGTTTTGGGAACTCTTTTTGAAATCAATCGTAAAATGAAAAAAATCGTTTCTGAGAAAGGTTCTTTGGAACAACAGAAACTTGAGGTCCGGGGAAATGTTCAAGAGTTAGCGGCCAAAATCATTGAGCTCAATCAAAAAACAAAATTGCAAAAGTCCCAACTGCGTGGACGTCTGACGACGATCTATAAGTTGGGTGGGCAAGGTCTGGCGAGAATCCTGTTCTCGAGCACCAGCAGTTCTCAGTTGGAAAGAAACTTAAAAATCCTTGGAATCGTAGCAGGCCAAGATGTTGAACTGATCAAGGACTATTCTAAAACTCGAAAAGAGCTGGAAAAGAGAAAACAAAAGTTGTCTCTGCGCTGGGCTCATCTGCAAAAGCTGGAATCCAAAATTCAGAAACAAGAAAATTTGCTCACCAGCGAGAACGAGGCCAAACGACATCTTTTAGAACAGGTCAAAAAATCTCGCGAATTCGCGATGATGAAGTTAACCGACATTCGAAAGCAGACCAGAAATTTGGCCGAGGAAGAAGACTCGGGTTTGTTGGATCTCCTGTTTAAGCCCTCATTCTTTGAGCAAAAGGGCCGTCTGCCGACACCCGTCGATGGCAAAGTGGTTCAGGGCTTTAGTTTGATCAAAGACGAAGTGAACAATGTTGTTCTCAGCCACAAAGGTCAGCTTTATTCCACGCCGGCCCCGATGCCGGTGCGGGCCGTTTTTCCCGGGAAGGTGGCGTTCGAGGGTGAAATTTCTGGTTACGGGCAAACTCTGATTCTAGATCATGGTGACCACTATTACACGGTGTACGCCCATCTTCGTGAGGTCCAGGTCAAAGACGGCGAAGAGGTCGGTCCGGCGCAGATCATGGCGCGATCTGGATTCTCAGAAATCGGGGCGGGCCGTGGACTTTATTTTGAAATTCGACATTTTTCTGAACCGACGGATCCACGACAGTGGCTGAAAGGAAATCAATTATGAAAACACCAGGAAGAAAAATTATTTCGAGAGCCGCGCTGTTGGTCTGTGTGCTGGGGGTGAGTTTTGGCCTTGTCCGCACCGTCAATTGGGGTGTGCCAATGGCCTATGCTCAGGAGCGGTATACCGATCTGCAAATCTTCAGCAAGGTTTTGAACTTGGTGCAACAATATTACGTCGAACCCGTGGATACCAAAAAATTGATCTATGGGGCGATCAAAGGAATGCTTCGTGAGCTCGATCCCCACACCAATTTTATGCAACCAGAGCTTTTCAAAGACTTTGAGTCAGAAACAAGCGGCGAGTTTGGTGGACTTGGGATTGAGATCAGTGTTCAAAATGGAGTTCTTACCATTATTTCTCCGATCGAAGATACCCCGGCATGGGAGGCCGGAATCAAGCCTGGTGACCGAGTGGTGGCCGTCGACGGAACTTCGACAAAAGGACTCAGTTTGGTTGAGGCTTCGCAACTGATGCGGGGAAAAAAGGGCAGCAAAACGGTTCTCTCTATTGTTCGCGAAGGCGAAGATCAGCCTCGTGACATCTCCATCACTCGAGGCAATGTCAAAATCAGATCCGTTAAATACACCGACATGGATGATGGTTATGCCTATGTTAAAATCACAGGCTTTATCGAGAACACAGGAAAAGATCTTGAAAAAGTGCTGACTGATCACGAAAAGAAACACAAGGGTGTGAAGGGGCTAGTTCTTGATCTGCGCAGAAATCCGGGAGGCCTGTTGGATCAGGCTATTCGAGTGAGCGATCTTTTTGTCAGCGAAGGAAAAATTGTGAGCACGATTGGTCGTGATAAGAGCAAAGAAGAGATTGTTTATGCCAGTAAAAAAGCTCACTTTACGAATTTCCCATTGATTGTTCTGATGAATGAATACTCGGCCAGCGCCAGTGAAATTGTTGCCGGCGCATTGCAAGACAACAAGCGGGCCATCGTGATGGGGGAGAAGTCATTCGGAAAAGGATCTGTTCAGTCAGTGGTTAAGTTGGGCGATGGCTCCGGTCTTAAATTGACGGTAGCCAGGTACTACACGCCCAGTGGTCGCTCTATCCAGGCTGAGGGGATCACTCCTGACATCGAAGTTGAAGAGGTCGACGCCGACGCATTTGGAAAAGCGATCGTGAAGAACAAAGTCGCCCGAGAAAAAGATATGCAAGGCCATTTGCTCGGAGACAAAGAGAAAGCTGCGAAAAAAGCCGCGATCAAACAGAGCAAGACTTTTGACGCTTGGTGGAAGGACTCTGAAAGTAAGAAAGAAGATAAACTCAATCCTCGCGATAAACTTTTGGCCTCGGATTATCAGGTTTATCAGGCCTTTAATTATATTAAGGCTTGGAAATTGATGAAAGGAATCGGTCAATAATTTTATAGACCGACGTTGCTATTCCCCCAAAAAGGTCTTAGCGTTGATTCATGCAACGGGGGTCTAGCATGAGTTTATTCACAGTAAGAAATTTTCTATCTTGTTTAGTTTTTATCTTTTCTCTTCTGAGTGTTCATTCAGCCAAAGCTGTTGGTTTTGGCGCCGGTGATCAGTTCAGTGCCACTTTGCTTGTTGGCGACCTGATGGTTTATTGCCGATCTTTCGAAGGTTTTCAAGTGGCCCACTTTTCATGCCGGGGCGATCTGCTTGAGCCCACGAATCAAGATTATTTTTATGGTCCTCAGGGGCTAACGGCAGACAAAGTTTTTCTGACGGCAACCCGTGAAGACGGTTCTCAGAAAAACAAGTCCTCTAAATATGACAGCCAGAAAGGCCGTTCGAAAGATCGGTTCAACTTGTGGATATGGACCTTGTTGCAGAAGCCACTGCTCGACGACGGTCGAAATATGATTTCATACGAGTTTAAAAAGGGTAATCAGTCAGTGGCTCAGGGTCAATTGGTGGTGACTGTCTCTAGAATGCCTTCGAAACAATGTCCCAGTGGCAGTTATAATTCGGGAGTGAGCCAGGACTGTGAAAATCAAATCACTTCCTGCGACCGATATTTCGCGCAGAATAATTATTGTCAGTAATGGATCAGCCAGGAGCCAGGAAGGCGCTGATCCTTCTCACTCTGATTAATTACTTTAACTACATTGATCGCTTTATATTGGCAGCGGTCCTGGCTTCTATTAAAAAAGATCTTGGTCTCAGTGACTTTCAGGCGGGCCTCTTGGCAACCGCATTTATGATTCCCTATATGTTTACTGCTCCACTGTTTGGTTGGTTGGGCGATACCCGCAATCGAGCAAAGATTCTCAGTTTCGGCGCCGCTCTTTGGAGTCTCTCCACTTTTTTCACAGGCTTTGCCAAAAATTTCCAGGTGTTGATGAGTTCTCGTTTTTTCCTTGGTATTGGGGAATCGGCATTTACGACAACGGCAATTCCATTTCTATCCGACTTTTTTGCGCCCCAAAAGCGGGGCCGTATTCTTGCGATTTTTTCATCTGCGCTTCCAGTCGGCGCTGCCCTTGGATATATCTTGGGTGGAGTATTGGGGAGCACCGTCGGGTGGCGTATGGCCTTTTTCATCGTCGGGGTGCCCGGTTTGCTCATGGCCATTATTTTATGGAGGTTTCACGAGCCCATCCCCGGTCGACATCGTCCTGACTATTTGGCGGGAGAGGTGATGCGAGTATTGTCTCGTTCGAAACCCTTTGTTCTAGCGGTGCTCGGGTATTGTGCCTATACGTTCGTGGTTGGTGGCGTCGCTCACTGGATTCCCACCTATATTCAAAGATCCTTTGGAATTACAGAAATGCGAGCCAATGTTCTTTTCGGGGGAATTGCCGTTGGCAGCGGTTTGATCGGGACCTTGGCAGGAGGTTACCTCGGAGATTTCATGGATCGCAAAAGATCTGGAGGTCATCTCCGTATTTCATCGTACTCGATGTTGATGGCAGTCCCATTTTTTTGGTGGTGCTTGCAGGCAACTGAGTTGAACACATTTATGGTGAATTTAGCACTGACCCAGTTTTTCTTTTTTCTCTCCACCAGTCCAATCAATGTTGCTTTGATTGAGTCAGTTCCTGGAAACTTTAGAACTTCTGCGATGGCTATTTCAATTTTTGCTAGCCATCTTTTGGGAGACGCGATCAGCTCGCCTCTGATTGGAAAGTATTCAGATATGACAGGATCTCTAAAGGCTG
>Ga0210057_1007269_pt1 | contig 13489 bp, 14 predicted proteins | sample CryGeyCG2114_010_2_FD_183968 | JGI IMG/M metagenome (GOLD analysis project Ga0210057, IMG submission 183968) | Groundwater microbial communities from aquifer - Crystal Geyser CG10_big_fil_rev_8/21/14_0.10 (SPAdes) (version 2) | ecosystem: Environmental > Aquatic > Deep subsurface > Groundwater ... | reverse complement strand
GAGGATAATCATATTTTATCACAAGCTAATTATTTTGATATGACAGATGATAAAGAATTAAAAAAGCTCGTGAGCGATGTAGAACGTGATTTACTTTTTCATATCATTATGAATATGAGGCATAGAAAGATTTCAATTGGGGAGGCGCATTATTTAGCTCAGGATTTTCTCAAAATGCTTCCGGTTCAGGATAAAGAGGATCTACTTAAAAAATTACTGGAATTAGGACAAGTTTATACGGAAGCAAGAGAAGTTTATATAAAATACAGCATTCCCCATGAAGAAGAAAAACGAAATAAATTGTTAGATACAATGAGAAATCATATACAAAAAGGAGATATCGAAAAAGCAATTGACGTTGCAAAAGGAGGAAATCAAAATGCCTGAAGGAGCAGGTGGAGTAGGCGGAGGTTTAGGTAGTGTAGCGGGAGGTATTGGAAATACAGCGAGTTCAGCTTCAACACGAGCAATATCTTCAGTGGAAGAAGTGGGTGCTCCTGCTATGCAGGAAGCCGTCCCACAGGCTCCTGAAGCACCAACTCCAGAACCAACCGGTGCGCAAGCAACAGGACCAGAAGCTGCAGGTCAAGTGCTAGACATGGCAAAACAGGGACCTGAAGAAGGTATGTCTATACTTGGTAATCTTGACACCGAAAAACTCCAGAGTATGATAGATGCCGATTCAAGTGTAGAAGGTTTTGATGCAAAGAATACGGAAACCTGGAATCAGAGTAATAATCCCCAAGTTGGGTCAGAGGCAGATGAAGGAAAACCCGGTGAGCCGGGGAATGATTCGCAAACAAATAATTCACCTCTGCAAGGAACAGAAGGAGCTACGATTCCAGATCAGCCAAAAGCACCAACTCCAGAACCATCCGGAACAGGTACAACGACATCCGTAGCAGGGGAACCGGCTGAAGGAAGTACTAGCGCAACGCCCACGCAAGAATCGCCAGAGACTACGCCACCGACTCCTGTTGGTGAAGAGCCAAAAGTAGCTGAGGCAACACCTAAAGCAGATACACAGATTACTGATGATATCAGAAATAGTGATGAGTTTAAAACATTACGTGAAGATGCACAGAAAGAAGCAAGTGAAAAAGGCGAAAAAGTTAGCGAGGAAGACTTAGATAAAAGAGCTCTTGAGAAATATAATCAGCAGAAAAATGAACAACAAGAACAGTCTCAACTTACCCCAGAACAGCAAAGAATCCAACAGCTTGAAAAGAAAGTCAATGATCTAACTACAGAAAATGCAGAACTTAAAGATAGTATAGCTCAATTAAATCAATCCCTAGCTGAAATAAAAGATATACTTGAAATACTGGTAAATGGAATGGCAGAAAAGGAGCAAGATCCTAAGAAAAAAGAGACTTTACTAATGTTATTAGCAAGAATCTTAGCAATTATAGTAATATCTTCGGTGATGGAAACAGGAAGGGAAGTAGTGCCTCCAGCTCCTCAGCAACGCTGATTTAGCGGAGAGGGTGGGATTCGAACCCACGGTGACATTGCTGCCACGATGGTTTTCAAGACCATTGCACTAGTCCGCTATGCGACCTCTCCCAAGCTTGATAAGTATAACAAAAAGCCTCACCTGTATCAATTGGAGTTATTGACTAAAAATTTTTAATAGTATAAAGTAAAATTATGGATACTTCGGACAAAACGGAAAAATTATTACCCAAAGAGCCAACAGACTTACCCAAAGAACCTCTCGACCTGCCTGCCGGCAGGCAGGATTTACCAAAGCCAGAGGTTCAATCAGATCAAAACTCTTCATCTCATGAAGTAAAGACTTTACTTGCGTGGACTGCACCGGGAAGACCATTTCGAAAAAGAAGCAGACAATACTATCTAACTTCGCTTCTTATTGTGTTTTTGGTTGAGATAATTCTCTTTCTTTTTTCCCAATATCTTCTTATGTTTGTCGTTGTCTCTCTTGTTTTCGTCGCATTTGCCCTGGCAACTGTTCCCCCACATAACTTTCACTATAGAATAAGTACCGAAGGAATTACGATTGAAGATCATTTTTTTCTCTGGCAGGAGCTTTATGATTTTTACTTTCGAAAAATAGAAAATGTTGATACCCTTCACATAAGAACTCATGCCTTTATTCCCGGTGAACTTACAATTCCCCTGGGAGATATCGACAAAACACATATCAGATCTGTTCTTCTTCCCTATCTTCCCTTTAGAGAAATTGTCGGACAAACTTTTATGGAAAAATCAGGGAACTGGCTCTCCAAAAACTTTCCGCTTGAAAGCTCCAATCAAGTTGCCTCCTAATCTAATTTGGGATAAAATACAAAAGAAAGTTAAAGGTCAAAACTCAAAAGTCAAAAGTTAAAGTGAAAATTTAAAAGTTTTGGATTTTAATTTTGAATCTTGGGATTATTTGTTATTTGATATTTTATATTTGGGTTTTCTAAAATTGCTCCCGTAGCTCAGTTGGATAGAGCGCGACGTTGCGGACGTTGAGGTCGAAGGTTCGAATCCTTTCGGGAGCGCCGAATTGGTCATTGGTCGTTAGTTTCTAGCTAATAGCTAGTTGCTAATAACTAATAGCTAATTTGGAGGGTTCGCATAGTGGTTAATTGCGCGAGTTTCGAAAACTCGAGGGAGCAATCCCTACACAGGTTCGAATCCTGTACCCTCCGCCAACTGGAAAATGTCTTTGTTGGCTCGCCCTCTGCGAGGGCTCGCCAGCCGATTTTAAGCGCAAACTGGAATTTTTTATCTTTCAAAATGAAGTTCGAGCCGATATTTTTTAGGAATGCTCGGATTTCTTGATTGTCTCTTTGCGACAAAAGAATTTTGGCCTGGCTACTAGCTAAAATCATTTCTTCCATCGGTTCGAGCCAATTATTTCCTTTTTGTTCAAAATCTCTTATCTTTCCTAAAATGTCTTGCTTCTCGTTAAGCAGTTTTGATTTTTTGGCTTGGTATTCTTCGGGTTCAATACCTTTTCCACCGATAAACAAATCAAGCAGGTTTTCCGCTTTGCTTTCAATTTCCGCTTTCTTGGTTTGGAGATTTTGAACAAAAACTTTCGTTTCCTCTCCCGCTTGTTCTTTTTCTTTATCTATCTCGGTAAGCATATTGTTTACCCAATCGTCAGGCAAAGAAACTTTTTGAATAATCCCTTTCATCTGCTCAACAAGATTTTCTTCCCGCAGATATTTTTCCTCGCATTTTTGCTTTTTCTTGGTGCAACGATAATAGTGATGTCCTTTTTGTTTTTCGGCAGTTATGAGGCAATCACAATTTCCGCATTTCATTAGTCCAGAAAAAGCAAATTCGTGTTTTCGTTTGCGTTTCTTTTTCCCTCGGTTGCTCATCACTTGTTGAACAGAATCAAAAAGTTTCTTGGAAATAATTGGCTCGTGAGTTCCGTCATAGATTTCACCGTTAAAAGAAAATATGCCGTAGTAAATCGGATTTTGCAAAAGTCGCTGGACACAGGAAACGGAAAGAACATTGCCTTTGTAGCTTCTTAGCCCCGCTTGTTCCAAAACTTTGGCAAGGGCTTTTAGTGTGTATTCGCCAGTCGAGTAAAGTTCAAATGCTTTTCGCACAAGCGGTGCTTTCTCGCTGTCAACATCAATCGCCCTTGTTTTGGGATTATTGGAATATCCAAGCGGGGCAAAGTTTGGCCAAATGCCTTTTCGCAGTTTTGCCCGATGTCCTCGTTTGATATTTTCGCTTAAATTGTCGATGTAATACTTGCTTTGGCCAAAGGCAATGTTCATCATAAATTTTCCTTGCGGTGTTGAGTCAAACCAAAATGTTGGAAACTTCAAATCTTTAATTTTTCCTGTGTCCAGCAGATAAATGATTTTGCCTCCGTCAATTGAATTTCTAGCCAGTCGATCCGGATGCCAAGCCAAAATTCCTTGGGCTTCACCCTTTTCAATCCGATCGAGCATTTCGCCGAACACAGTTCGGCCAGGTTCTTTGGCAGTTTTTGCTTCGCTTAGCGAGGCGACGATTTCAAGTTTTTCTTTGGCGGCAAATTCTTTTAATTCGGAAATTTGAGATTCAATGCTTAAAACCTGTCGTTCTTCGCTGTCCGTTGATTTTCGAGTGTAGATAAAGTATTTCATAATTCCTCCTTAAAAATGAAAATTTGGGAAGCCCGCTTTTGGCCAGCTCCGCAGTAGCGGAGCAAAGATAAAAAATTCCAGTTTGCGCTTAAAATCGGCTGGCGAGCCCTCGCAGAGGGCGAGCCAACAAAGACATTTTCCAGTTGGCGGTGTGCGTTCGAAAAAATTCGAACAGATTTCGCCCAAAATTTGTAGGGCTGGCGGAATTCCCCCCAAGCCCCCCTTCCGCCCGCCTGCGGAAGCGACCCTTTCGGATTGAAAAACTGCCAAAGAACCTGAAAAAATATCGTCTCGAACTTCATTTTGGGCCAAAAGCGGTCTTCCCTCCTTTTTAATTGGACTACTTTCATTTTATTTGTTATCATATTTATGAAGGGTTAGACAAGCACCCATACTAATACTATCATACTTAGGAAACTATGCAAAGTCAAAACAATAACGAAACAATTGGGGATAAGATAAAATTGCTTAGAAATAAGCAAGGTTTAACGCAGGACGAGCTGGCAAGAAAATCCGATCTTCCCTACACAACGCTAACCAAAATTGAAACAAATGTCATCACCAAACCCTCTATCCAAACGGTTATGAAAATAGCCAACGGATTAGGTGTTAGCATTGATAATCTTATAAAATAACTATGCAAAAATCATATTACGAAAAACCGAGATATAAATTATACCAAGCAGATTGTTTGGATATTTTAAAGGAGTTGCCAGAAAATTCAGTTGATATGATTTTTGCGGATCCTCCTTATTTTCTTTCAAGTGGGAGCTTTACTTGTCAAAATGGAAAAATGGTAAGTGTAAAAAAGGGCGATTGGGATTTGAGTAATGGAACCAAAAAGAATTTTGAATTTCATGTTGAATGGATAAAAGCCTGCAGGCGAGTATTAAAACCAAACGGAACAATTTGGATTAGTGGAACTTATCACTCTATTTATCAGTGTGGTTTTGCTTTGGAGATAAACAAATATCATTTGTTAAACGATATCGCTTGGTTTAAACCAAATGCATCGCCAAATTTGAGTTGTCGTTTTTTCACTGCCAGCCATGAAACTTTACTTTGGGCAAGAAAAGAAAAAATTGCAAAACATACTTTTAACTACGAACAAATGAAAAATGGCGATTGGCCAGAAGATCAATTAAAAAAGCCAGGGTTACAAATGCGGTCTGTTTGGTCAATCAATACGCCAAAACCGATTGAAAAGAAATTTGGTAAACATCCAACGCAAAAATCTTTCGATCTGTTAAAAAGAATTGTTATAGCAAGCACCAACAAGGGTGATTTAATTCTTGACCCTTTTACTGGAAGCTCAACAACGGGATTAGCGGCTTATCTTTATGGTAGAAATTTTATTGGAATTGATACTGAGAAGCAATATTTGGATTTATCTATCAAAAGATTTGAAGAATTAGACAAAAATATGAAAAATAAGCAACAAAGCTTTATAAAAAAATAATTATGAAAATAATTACAAGAACAATTGCGATAAAAAATCTAAAGAAGTATATCGGCCAAGATTTACGAAAATTGGCATTGAAACATAGCATTACAACCTACGAAACAGGAAAGCAAAACAAGGGCTGGAAAGGTCTTGTTTTGGAACGATTAGCAGGATTAGAAACAAATATTTCCAAAGCACCAAATGGGCTTACTTACGAATTAAAATCAGTTGCTTTCCGCACAGTAAAGGGTGAGCTTGTGCCGAAAGAAACAATGGCGATAACAATGATTAACCCCAAAGAATTGAAAGCCCACCCATTTTTTGAGAGTCATTGTTGGGCAAAGCTCAAAACCATTGTCTTTTGTGCGGTTGAGTGGAACGGTACAAATTCAGATGAGGCAAAATTGCTTAAAGTAGCAAGCTTGGATTTTGCCGAGGATGACGAATTGATAAAAGAAATTCAAGCTGATTATGACTTCATTCGCAACAAACTTATCACACAAGGTTTTGAAGCCTTAACCGGAAAAGACGGCAAATGGATACAGGCTCGCACAAAAGGTCCTGGTCATGGTTCGGTGAGCCGAGCTTTTTATGCGAGAACAAGTTTGGTTAAAAAGATTTTTGAAATCGCATCATAAAATTATGGATCAAGATACTCAATCACAATTAGATAGAGCAAAAGAATTATTGCAAGAGCTAGAAAAAGCTTGTGATGATGATTTGCAGGCAAAAAATGTTTCTGGAAAGACAAAAAATTTATCGCAAGAAGTTCTGCTTAAAGTTAGACATTTACTAGATCAATCCATTTATAAATTTTTTGAAAAACATTATTTATCCAGTCTTTCTGATACAGATAAAAAATCCGCAAAAATCTATTTTCCAATAGTTTCTAAAAATGATGACTTGAAGTCAGTTTTGGGTAGGGCAAAAATGGGCGATCTTGAAACAAATCATCAAGATTTTTATAAATTTATTGATTCCGTTCAGCCATACAATCAAGATTATTTGTGGTTAAAGCATTTAGCAAACTATGCTTCAGAAAAACATATTAGACTAACACCTCAAACAAAAACGGAAACGAGGCGAGTAACTGTATCTCGTGGTGGGGGTTCCGTATCTTGGGGTCCGGGTGTAACATTCGGCGGCGGTGTTAGTGTTATGGGCGTTCCTATTGATCCTGCAACACAAATGCCAGTTCCAAATAATATTGCTGAAACGAAAGTTGAAAATTGGGTATCGTTTCTGTTTGAGGCTAGTGATGTTAATGTTCTTGGATTATGTAAAAAATCCGTTGAAGACGGAGAGAAGATTGTTAAAAAGGTTTTAGAATTTGTATAATTAAAAAAGGATTTGCCGCCAACGAAAAACTTGAAATCGTCCAATCCGAAAGGGTCGCTTCCGCAGGCGGGCGGAAGGGGGGCTTGGGGGGAATGCCGCCCGCCCTACAAATTTTGGGCGAAATCTGTTCGAATTTTTTCGAACGCACACCGCTATGCCTATCTGCTTGCGCGGAGAGCATTTATAATTACCGCAACATCAATTGCCTCCTGAAGAAAAGCTCCTCCAATTGGCGGGATTAAGCCAAAAGAGGCAAAAGCCATGCCTAGAATACTTGCTCCGATTCCAAAAAGTATGCTTTGCCTGGCAATCCTAAGTGTTTTTTTGGCAATATCTAGAGAATCCACAACCAAAGAGAAATTTCCGCCCAAAAATACAATATCTGCTGCTTCTGATGCCGCTGTTTGCTCCTCATTACTAAAAACCATGCCTACATCAGCAAGGGCTAAGGCGGGTGCATCATTTATACCATCTCCAACCATGGCCGTAATTTTCCCCTGTTTTTTAAGTTCCTTAATTCCTTTTTGTTTATCTTCAGGGGTACATTCTGCTTTTATAATTACATTCTCGCCCAAGTTTTCAACTACTTTTTCGGCTGCCCCCATTTTGTCACCTGTAAAAATATATAATTCAAAGCCTAAAGTTTTTAATTTTTTTATAATTTTTCTTGATTCCTGTTTTATTTCATCTTCAAATTTAAATGTGGCTAAATGTTTTTTATCATTTAAAATACCGATCATCATGCCAACTTTACTTGGAAGCTTTGTAAGAGAATAGGATTTTCCTCCTACGATACCGGTTATTCCCGAGCCTATTTTTTCTTCTATTTTATCAGCGTGCAGGGTTTCTGCTTTTTCTGTTTTTGCATACTCGACGATTGCCTTAGCCAGAGGATGTAGAGAACTTCTTTCGATGCTTTCGGCAATTGCAAGAATTTTTAAATCATTAACGCTGCTTAAATTTTCGAATTCTGAAACAATTGGCTTTCCTAGAGTAATCGTCCCCGTCTTATCAAAGATAAGCGTTTTTGCTTTGGAAAGAATTTCAATACTTGCAAGTTTTTTTACAATAATGTGTTTTTTGGAAGCAGCATTTACTCCTCCCAGAAGAGCAATTGGTGTCGCAATAATAAGAGGACAGGGAGTTGCAATTACCAAAACCGCTAAGGCTCTTGTTAAATCAAAACCGGAGAGAATATAGGCAAAGCCGGTAATTATAAGAGTAATTATGGTAAAGAAAACACTGTATTGATTGGCAATTCTTATAAACGGAGTTTTCTCATCTTGAGCTTTTTTGACCATTTCAACAATTTTTGCGTAGGTTGAATCTCCTGCTTCTTTTGTAATCCTGACAATAATTAAATCTCCCATGTTTATTGTCCCGCTTCGGATCGGATCCCCCTTTATTTTTTCAATTGTATAAGGCTCACCTGTTAATGATGATTCATCAGTAAGACCTGCTTCGGAAATTAATATTCCATCAAGTCCTATAACTTCTCCTTTCCTAACAATAATTTCATCACCCTTTTTGACCTTGCCAATACTCAGTCTTGCCCCCATCCTGTTGTTTTCCCATAAGATCACTTCGTTAGGAATTCTATCGGCAAGCTTGGTCAAGGATTTTTTGGCCTGTGCTACTCCATAATCTTCAAGCGTCCGCCCACTTGCAATCATAAGCGCAAGTATTCCTGCAACTATATACTCACCGGTGAAAACAGAAACAAGAATAGCCAGGATAGCGATATAATCCAAAGCAAATTGTTTTTTTAGAAATGCCATAAACGATTCTTTAAATAGCCTGAAACTGCCTAAAGCAGTGACTGTTAAAATAATAAGAATGGAACTAGTTTCCTGGTGTAAGAGTTTTAGAATGAGATAAATAATTATTCCAAAAAAAACAACTATGGGGATTTGGAAAGTTTTAAGAAGCTCTGATTTTTTATTCATAATGACCACAGCTATTTACTTAGATATTTTAGCAACATTTTATTTATTGATCTTCTACCGTATCCGCTTTTTAAATATTCTTCTCTATTTTTTGCATCAATTTTATCGAGAAACGCTTCATAAAAAATCAAATCGTAAGGTTTAAATGGTTTTGTTGACAAAGTCATTCCTTTATTGTGATTTTTGAATCTATTTTTTAGATCAGAAGTGTAGCCGATATATAAGTTTTTATTTTTTTTACTTTGAAGAATATAAACATAGTAGAACATATAGAGGCGGGACGTAATAAATTTACTACGCAAATTTAAACGTCCCAGCAGCGTTGAACGTAAAATTTTACTTGACAAAATTTTACGTTCTTACGCTGCGGAGAGGGTGGGATTCGAACCCACGCGAGCCTTACGGCTCAAGGGTTTAGCAAACCCTCGCAATGGACCAAGCTATGCGACCTCTCCAAGTTAGCAATTTGCGACTAGCAATTAGTCGTTAGTATTATACATTACCATTGTTTTGTTTGCTACACTGAGACTATGGATTTTCTAAGTTTGATTTTTCCAAAGCAATGTATCAATTGTAAAAAAATAGGATCTTATCTTTGTGATGATTGTTTTTCTTATCTTTCTTTTGATACGCAAGGACTTTGCGTAGTCTGTAATCGCGCATCAATAAATAGCCTCACTCATCCAAGATGTGTAGCAAGATATTCAATTGATGGGGTGTTTTCTAGTATTTCCTATAAAGGTGTGGCAAAAAAACTTGTTTATCAATTTAAATACAAACCATACCTTTCTGATTTGAATAATTTATTAATTGATTTATTTTTTGAAGGAATAATTCAAAATGAAGTATTTTCAAATATTTATCAAAATCTGAAAATAGATCCAATTCTTGTACCAATTCCGCTTTATTCCTCGAAATTAAAAAGCAGGGGATATAATCAGGCAGAAATTTTAGCAAAGGGTCTTGGGAAAAAGTTAAATCTTAAAGTGTTAAATTGTCTTAAGAGAGTAAAAAAGACCTTCTCACAAGTGGGGCTTTCTCAAAAAGAGAGAAAAGAAAATATCTCCGGAGCGTTTTCTACTGATTCTAGGATTGCCATGCTTGAATATTCTAGTGTCTTTCTAGTTGATGATGTTTTTACCACAGGTTCAACCTTAAATGAAGCTGCAAAAACACTTAAAAAGACAGGTATTAAAAGCGTGTGGGGATTGACTTTGGCCCGAGACTAAGCTAAAATATAGGCTATTGGGGATGCATTGCATCGACAAGAAAGCACATTAAAAACTGCAAGCCGACTTTGATTAATAGTCGAAAACTCCGATTTAATCGGAGTAAAAAGAATCAAAATATAAATGATAGAAGTAATTCTACATTTCAACCAAATTACGCTTTTGTTTAATTAGTTGATGTTCATAATGTCTTTTCTCAACGGGATAATATGAGCATAAATACAGTTGAGAAATTAATAAGGAAGATGATTAGTTCCTTATCGAATTTATAATCTTGGTTTTATTTATTCCTTCCAGCTGGAAAAGAATAAAACGACAATTAAAAACTGGATAAGCTTGTAGATGTTTTTAACTAAATTTCTTGGACTCCGAGTCACTCTCGGACATCTCCACACTTCGCTCTTTACTTTCAGTAACGAGCTCCGCGTGGTAAACCACACTTTTAATCTGTTGCTCCGCTCTTTTAATGCATGCGAAGTGTGTGCCGCGAAACTTTAGTGAAGTGGTACAATTTATTCGTGTATTACGTTTATATCCTTAAATTAAAAGATAAAACTTATTACCACGGATTTTCTACAGATCTTAAGAAAAGACTAAAGTATCATAGGCAAGGATTAATTCTTTCAACAAAAAACTTGCGCCCGATTAAATTGATTTATTACTCTGCTTTTGAGTTTAAAGAAAAAGCTATTCAATTCGAAAAATATTTAAAGTCCAGTTCAGGCTTTGCTTTCAGGAATAAACATCTAGTCTAATTTCTGAAATGTCCACAAAATTTTTAATGTAAGGATTTTTTCTGTTGAACATCCTCCAGTGCTTAGCTTCTTGATTAACTTAACTATGGGGTGTAAAATATCGATCCAATGGGATTTTTAGAGAATTTGCGTAAAGCTCAAGAGGCCAAAAAGGAGGCGGAGAAAAATAAAGCCGATATTTTAGCTGCTCAAAAAGAAGAAGCTTATAGAGAGAGAAGAGCTGATCAGGGCTATCATTACGAAAGGTATAAGAAAGCACGAGAGCACTGCATGAATAGCGCTTTTCCGCAAATGCTGGACCAGTTAAAAAGTATAGACCCTAAAATACTTATAACCGATAATTTCTTTGCGGCTATGCGCGGAGAAGCTAAAAATCTTATTGAATGGCAAGCTGGGTTATTCGTTCAGAACTGGCCTATTCTTTCAGAAGACAGCGCATGGATGAGAGTCTTATTAGAAGATATACATATTGGAGCTGGAATGATCAAGGGATTCTATCGAGCAAAACACTATAAGGAACTATTTGTTATAGAATTTGATCCAGAGGGAGATTTAAGCCTACATGGCAAGTCTACTTTAAGAGTGCCATTTTATGATTGGCAAGGAAATCAAGCTTCACAGGAAGATGTCCTTGGAAGAATATACAAGAACCCTAAAAAAATTATATGTTGGCAATCTATTCCCGCAACTCCCAACTATAGATAAAGAACTATTGCTTATTGGAGTTCTTGTTCGATATCACGTTCTATATCTTTTCTTTTCTTTGCTTCTTTTTTTTCAAATTTTTTCTTCCCTTTTCCCAACGCTAACTCTACTTTAATAAATGTTTTTGTTGTGTATAAAGACAGGGGAACAATAGATAAATTTGAACCTTCGGTTTTTGATTTAAGGGAGATGATTTCCTTTTTGTGGAGAAGTAATTTTCTCGTTCTTCTTTCGTCATAATTCTCGGGTCTGGCATATTTGTAGGGGAAAATTTTTGCATTTACAAGATATACTTCGCTTCCTATGATTTTGGCAAAACTTCCGGATAAATCCGCATGGCCAAGACGTATCGCCTTGACTTCTGCACCAATTAAGTTAATTCCGGCCTCAAAACGTTCCGAAATCTCATAATCAAAAAAAGCCTTTTTATTTACAATTTTCATCCTTCGACAAGTTCAGGATAAGTTCCTAATACTTGCAGTTTTAATGATAAACGATAAAGTGGTAAAAGTAAATTTGGGAATCCTAAGTCATTTTCCGACAATAATCAGAGCGTCGGCGGTAGAGTCTTGAGGGAGATCGGAAGAGGTATTGCTGATAGTATATTTTTCAGATAAGTCTTTTTTAAGAAGATTTAAATAAGCATTAGTAGAGCTTTTGACTTTTATTGTCGTTCCTTTGTAATTATAGTTGTTGGCATTTGCAGTCGAGACGATATTGTATCCTTTCCCTTTTAAAAAATTAGAGGCTTTTCCTGCAGTTCCCTCAATGCCGCTTCCATTCTCAATACTAATTGAAATTTTGCTTCTGTCAAGATTTTGAGCAATTTTTTCAGGAGAACTGGCTTCAAGCTCTCTATTTACTTTTTCAAGAAGGGCAAGTATTTGCTTTTCTTCTTTTGAGTCCTTGGAAAATTTGGATTTACCGTTTTCCAGAATTTTAGCAGAGGCAATGAAGTTATCCCTTGCTAAATTCTTATTAAGCCCAAGTAAATTCTGACCTTTATCGTATTCTGCTGAGGCTCTTGGGTAAATATCATTGAAAAGTTTTTGCACTTTGGCATCATTTTGTTTTTTGATTGCGAAATTAACTGTAAGAATAAAAATAATAAAGATGACGACGACAACAGTTAACAGCAATTTTCTTGAGTGACTTAGTCTATTAAATTTGGGAAGTTTTACTCTTTCAATAAGAAGGGAGAAATAATTATTAGCACTTGAGATATTTTGAGTGATTTCTTCCGGTATGGGTTCTTCTTCCTGAATTTGGTCTACCAATATTGTTTTTTCCTGCTGTTGGGCTTTATATTCAATAATTACAGAAGCAGACCCGCCCTTTTCCTGTTTGTGGATAAGAGGAGCCAGTATCTCTGCGATTTCTTCCGGCGGCTGATGATCTAAAGATGCAGAAAGAATATTGGTCGTGACGATTTCTGTAAAAGATTTTGTCTGAAGAATAATTATATCTAAGTCCTGTAGTAAGCCGGAGGCGGCTTTAATTGAGGAAGAGGTAGTATCTTGAGATTCCAATATGCTTCCTAATTTATCTCCTCTTTTTATATCGATTTTTCCGGAGCCTACTGTAAAAACATACAAAATATTATTTACAACAGATGCAATTACAAAGGAACAGAAAATATCATGGGGTATTCTACCTGCAGTTATTTGAATGGCATTTTTTATTGAGGCAAGATCTTTTACTTCAAGCGTATAAAATTCCTGCTCAAGTGTTTCTAGAATACCCTTTCCTAAAAGATTAAGATATTCTTTTTCTTTTTGCTCTTCCTGGCTTTCAAATGAAAGAACCGCAAAAAGCTTACCTGCGCTGTAGGCTTGTGCCCAAGAAGATTCCGATGGTGTTGCAACGATTTTTGCAACCGAAATATTTCTATCCTCAGACATCAATTTATAGTATAACAAGTGCTGTCAAAAAAAGCGAAACAGCAAAAATAGTATGAATCACAGCG
>Ga0210057_1007266_pt1 | contig 13491 bp, 17 predicted proteins | sample CryGeyCG2114_010_2_FD_183968 | JGI IMG/M metagenome (GOLD analysis project Ga0210057, IMG submission 183968) | Groundwater microbial communities from aquifer - Crystal Geyser CG10_big_fil_rev_8/21/14_0.10 (SPAdes) (version 2) | ecosystem: Environmental > Aquatic > Deep subsurface > Groundwater ... | reverse complement strand
AGCTCTTTTGATAAACTGGAATAACTGTTTGTCCATACTGGGATTATATCACATTAACTTAGTCCAACCCCGAGGGTTGGAGTTGGTTATGCGCTTTCGCCTAGTACGGGAATTGCTTGAGCTGTACCGCGTATTTGTAGTCCAATGTCCCTAATTACAGCCGTCGTTATTATTGGACTTCCATCAGGTCTAGCTGCTTCATAGGCTTGAACTTCTGCCTGTACTAGAACATCTAGTGGTAATGTGTATTTATGAAAGGTCCAGCCTTTCGTATCCTTAGGTGTGCGCTCAAACCCACTCCAGGAGTGGGTATTACCATTTTAGTTATGATTAGGTAGATAAGTCATCCGATTGGTGTTTGGAGAGAAATTCCATGGCTTTCTCGTATCCATCATAAGGCCCTTCTCCTATAGAGTAAGCTTTGTTTATTAAATGAGGATTAGTGATTCCCATAAATTCTGCAGCAGCAGCTATTTCTGGATCGTGGCAATTGTTAGGCCACTGCTCCTCTCCAACTGGTAATATTGGCGTAGGCGGCTGTTCAGACATCTTTATATTTTAACATACATGATTATTTATGTATGTTTAGTCTAACCCCGAGGGTTTACAGTGGTGTGCGCTCAAACCCACTCCAGGAGTGGGTTGTTTATACTTATAAATTGCCGTGGAGATTGGCGAGGGAGTCGAATTCTTGTGGCCCAGTGGGCTTATGAGTGAGGTATGAGAAGGAGGGCTGCCATCATTATAATAGCTCCCAAGAGGAGTGGGAAAATGGCCTGCATCTTGGAACTGGATTCTCTTTCAATAGATGGTAGAAAGTCACTAGCTCCGAGATAAAGAAAAATACCAGCAGCTACAGCTAGCATTGCTCCGATGACGCTGTCGCCTACATTAAGATAGAAAACTAGAAACGCTCCAATGATAGTAACTAAGGCTGAAATGAGATTAACAATGATTATTTTTTTTCGCTTCCAACCAGCTGTTAAGAGTATTCCAAAGTCCCCTATCTCGTGAGGCACTTCATGAAGAAAAGTTGAAATAGCAGTAACTAGTCCTAGTCCCGGAGTCAAAAGAAAGCTTACTCCAATAGTTACCCCATCAATGAAGTTATGGATAGTATCTCCTATGATAACTAAGGGAACAGATGATTTGTGTTGGCAGTGACGATTTTCTCCTTCGTGATGATGAATACCAAACAGAGTATGTTCAAAGATATAGGTAGCAAAGAAGGTTAAAAGAACTATGGTATAGGCAAATGAGTCTAGGAGTTCTACTGCTTCTGGTAGTAGCCCTATTAGAGAGACGGTTATAAGCACGCCGGCTGCAAAGGGAGTGGAGTGTTTCTTAAGCACAGCTGACCATCTTTTGTTATATAAGAAAACCACTCCTCCGATAAGTGCGATAACGCTGCCGAGGGATGACAGCAGGAATAGATGAAGCACATTACTCATTATTATGATTATACAGGATGATATAATTATTGCTATGCGAAAGTATATTGCAGAATTCGTAGGAACATTTGGCTTATCACTAGTGGTATTGGTGGTGCTTTCTAGCTCTAACTCAGGACTTACCCCTATCTTTGCAGCTTTAACATTAATGCTGTTTGTATATACCATTGGTCATATCTCTGGAGCACATATTAATCCTGCTGTAACATTGGGTCTTTTATCTTGGAAAAAGATTACACGCTTTGATGCTATATCCTACTTAATTGCCCAGTTTGCGGGAGCGATGTTGGCAAGAATAGTTGCAACCAATCTCATACCAGATCTTTCACTTATTCTTAAACCACTAAGCACAAGATTCTTAAATACAGCTAATATAGGCTTAGCTGAGGGGCTGGGCATGCTCTTTTTTAGCTTTGGGATTGGAGTTGTTGTCGCGGGTAAGGTAAGCAAGGAGGTTTCGGGTGTAGTAGTTGGAGGATCACTGCTAATTGGTCTACTGATAGCAGGAACTGTGTCTAATGGAATCCTGAATCCAGCTGTTGCTTTATCCTTGGGATCTTTCAACCTAATGTATCTACTAGGTCCAGTCCTAGGAGCTTATCTTGGCTTTAGACTGGCGGCTTACTTTAACCCAGAAGAGAAGAAGAAGAAATAGCTTTAGTTATTCCTTTCCACTCGGTAAGAAGAACGTTATCTGAGGGGTGCTAAATACCTACGTAGTAGCGGTCGAGCGTATGTACTCTGAAGATATCGTTTGTGAGAACATCATTGTACGAGATTAAGCTAATATCACGCATATCCATAATAAGACGGACTCGCTCGTCAATAAGGGTTCGAAGCTGCTTCTCTCTACGGTTTCCACATTCTTCTGAATCTCCGTCTAGCTCAATTGGACCATAGCCTGGCTGACAAGATAATTCGTATACACCTTTTTTAATTCTTTTTAGGATCTTAATTAAGTTGGCTGGGGTAACTGCGTCTTCACCACCGTTGCCATTGAATTTATCTATATAGTGGATAGAGCCAATATTGCGTAGAGGCACTCTCTCTGGTAGGAAACGGGAGATCTGGATAGCGATACCTGGATAGCGATGGATATCTACATGGGTTGGAGATCTACCGACGAGCTCGTGAAACTCTTTCCACTGATCTTCCATCTGCTTTACCAATTTATCTATTCTAAAAGGTGGCTCACCAAAGCGTAGATGTAACCCCAGGGACATATCTGGGTACTTAGACTTAATTGTTTCAACAGCCTCCTTTACGGCCCCTCCCCCTACCATAAGCGAAGCGCTTGTTAATACACCTAACTCATGAAGCTCGAAAATTGCACGGTTCACGCCGCTGCATAAACCAAAGTCGTCGCCATTTATTATTAGATGTCTCATAGTAACTCAGGCACAAAAAAATCCCGGCGTTGCGGGATTATTGAATTGCTTGTACCTTAAACATAAAGTTGTAGTGAATATAGCATGGGCGATATAGCTGGTCAATAACCTATAGAAAAATTCGGTGTGTATTTGTTATACCTTGAAATTTTTAGAGTTTGTGTATAGTTGTCCCGCTGTCTGTATCTTCTATCTCATAACCCAACCCACGCAAACGTATACGTAGCTTATCTGCGCTTTCCCAGTCCTTTTTGGCTCGTAAATCTTCTCTCTCTTGAACTAACTTTTTGATTTGTTTAGACACGTTGTCTTGTTGCTGTTTTTGGCTTGAAACCTGATTAAGGTTTAGTCCTAATACCTCGTTCATTCGCAATACAGATGCATGTTTCGCACCTGTTGGATAATCTGAGTTTACTGTTTCCCAAAGTACGGATAGTGCTTGTGGCATATTTAAATCATCACTAATTGCTTCTACAAAATCTTCCTCAAGCTGTGAACAGCCGATCTGGGGAATGTCCCATGTGCTTACTATCTTGTTTAATTTTTCTCGCGCAGATTTAGCACTTTCAAGTGCTTGCCAAGTAAAGTTTTGTTGCTTCCTATAATGTGTTGTTAGATAGAGGTAGCGAAGGTCTAGTGGGTCAAAACCTTTTTCTACAACATCCTCAACTTTATAGACATTATTAAGACTTTTGCTCATTTTTTGTCCATCAACTAGCAGCATCTCGTGATGCAGCCAGTAGTTAACAAAGGGCTTACCAGTTGCAGCTTCAGATTGGGCAATCTCGTTAGGGTGATGGACAGGGATATGGTCAACTCCTCCGGTGTGTATATCTATGGTGCTCCCTAAATACTCCATACTCATGGCAGAGCACTCGATGTGCCATCCAGGAAAACCATCTCCCCAGGGGCTATCCCAGTGCATAATGTGATCTTCAAATCGACCTTGGCGCTTAAACCAGAGAGCAAAATCTGCTGGATTTTTCTTATACTCACCCATTTTAACCTCTTTGCGAACACCGGCTTTTTTATCCTCTAGCCGTTGATGGTCAAGTTTGCCGTAGTTAATAAACTTTGAGACGTCAAAATATACTGCTTCCTTTGTATCATAGGCGTAACCTTTCTTCATAAGTTGTTCTACTAGCTCTATTTGTGCAGGAATATGTTCTGTTGCTTTGGTAATTACGTCGGGTCTTTTAATGTTTAATAGATCCATGGAGTCATAGAAATGCTTGGTGAAAAACTCCACCACTTCCCAGACTGTTTTGCCGTGCTTTCTAGCTCCTTTTTCCAGCTTATCCTCACCTTCATCGCCATCAGATACTAAATGTCCTACATCTGTTACATTTTGAACATGCTTAACCTCATAATCTAAATACTGAAGAGTTCGACGAAGGATGTCGTCGTTGACATATTTTCTACCATGTCCAATATGCTCGTAGTCATAGACAGTAGGTCCACAGGTATATAGTCCTACTTTTGGTGGACTAAGTGGCTTAAACACTTCTAATTTTCTAGTTAAACTATTATATATATTCATCTTTTAGTGTTAATTAATATCGAGAAGCGGGTTCTCTAAGTTAATTAATATCGAGAAGCGGGTTCTCTAAGTTATCCGCCGCCTTTGGTTAGCGCGCCTTTGGCTTCGGCCATTGCTCCTTTGCCTTTTTGCATCATCTTGGACATAAAGCTTCCTTGCTTTGCCTTAGCAGATGGCTCCTCAAGTTGGCTTAAGATCTGGTCGCGTTGTTTTTTCTTATCGCTAACTCCTAGCTTTTCTTCTTTAATCTTCTTTACCCTTTGTCTCATTTCTCCTTGTCTTTCTTGCTCTTTGCTGGCTACCTCTTTAATGAACTTGGAGATACTGGTAATCTCAGAGGTAGACTTTGCTTTATCCTCGGCCTTCATCTTCTCGAGTTTTAATTCCCATTCGTGTTCCTTCTGCCTCATGCTGCCTATTTGTTGCTGGCGTTTTTGGGGATCTGCTGGTAGTCCCCTCTCTAGTCTGCGACCGACCTCGGCGTCTTTTTCACCCTGGATACCGGGAAATGCAGCTTGGTAAGATGGTACGGGTTTAGGCTTAACTGATTGAGGTTTAAAGCCTAGTGGTTGTCCTGGATTTCTTGGCATATATATATATTATACAAAACCTAACTCTAGTTTTGCTTCTTGGCTCATCTTGTCTGGCTCCCAAGGAGGATCAAAGGTTAACTCAACCTCAACCTCACCCACTTCTGCAAGGTTACCAATTTTTTCCTTAATTGGTTCGGCTATTTCACCAAATAGTGGGCAACCCATGGTTGTTAAGGTCATCACAATCGTGACCTTACGACCTACGATTTTTATGTTATAGATTAAACCTAAGTCATAGATACTAACCCCAAGTTCTGGATCTGGGATAGTTTTTAGTACATCTATTACTGTTTTCTTTATCATAGTTCACGACGTCCTTCAAGGGCTCGACCTAATGTTATTTCATCAGCAAACTCTATACTTGCTCCTACTGGTAAACCATGGGCAAGTCTTGTTACTTTAATATGTTTGGCGTCTTTGAGCTCCTCTCTTATCTTCTTTGTGATATACATAGCGGTTGCCTCTCCCTCCATATCTGGATTTAAAGCTAAGATCAATTCTGTAACTTTGTTATTTGAGAGACGTTTAAAGAGCTGAGAGAGGTAAATATCGTCTGGTCCAATGTTGTTTAGCGGATCAATTCGTCCGTGCAGAATATGGTAATAACCACGGTATCTTCCCATTTTCTCAAAGTTTAATACATCGATGGGTTGTTCAACCACAAGCAGTGTCTCTTGTTCGCGAGACCGATTGGAACAGATATAGCAAGGTTCAGTCTCGGAAATATTAAAGCAGCTTGAGCACTTTAGTGTACCTCTCTTTAGCTCGACTAGTGCATCGGCAAACTTTGTAAGCTCGTACTCGGGTACATTAACAAGATAGAAGCCAAGGCGTTGGGCGGATTTGGAGCCGATACCAGGTAGTCTTTCAAAAGCATCTATTACATTCTGGAGGGGTTTGGGTAACTTTGCCACGACAAGCTATTTTAGCATGGAGGCAATCATCTTTGAGGTAGAGTGTATTGTGGTATTTTTTGCCTTAGCTAGTTCTGGCTGGCTAATTGTATCTGTTAAGTATACGGCTTCTAAAGCTGGGTCTGCCATCTTGGTGGCAGCGTCTTTGATGTAGATAGCGTGAGTAGCAACAATGAATATACGCTTTGCTCCCTCTTCCTTTAGGATTTTTGTTGCTTCAACGATTGTGCCACCTGAGGCAATCATGTCGTCGATAAGTACAATATCCTTGCCTTTTGGCTCACCCATATAGCGTTGGCCATGAATAGCCCGCAGAGTATGAAGTTGGTCCAGGTCTCTTTCCTTTTGCACAAAGCCATATTGTCCCCCACCAATCTTTTGGATAACGTAGCGAGCTCTGTGTGCCCCATCCTGATCTGGTGAAAAGATACCAAGGTTAGCTAGATCTAGACTATGATCTTTTACTAACTGGGTAACCATTTCTGGTAGCATGCTCTCGTGTTCGGTAAGAGTTTTATTGAAGAACGAAAGAACATATTTGGAGTGGATATCAAAGGTGATAATTTTTGTAATGCCTGAAACCTCTAGACACTTTGCCACAACTGCGGCTGAAACTGATTCTCCCCTACGGTGCTCTTTATCCTGTCTCGCATAGCCAAAGTATGGCATTACTACCGTAATCTTACTTGCTCCGGCTCGTTTTGCTGAATCTGCAAAAAGATAGGTCTCCATAAGGTATCTATCTGGTGGGTTTGGGGTAGACTGGATGAATACTACTTCTTGCCCATCTACATCCTCTTGCATTCTCACGCGGCATTCGTCATCGTCAAAACGGATAATTTCCAGTTGACCTAGCGTAGTACCCATCTGTTCTGCAACCTTTTTGGCTAGTGGCTCATTTGATGTTCCTGAGAATAGTTTCATATATTGTTACGTTCCCTCGGTCCAGCTATTTAAGTATTTCTTTTGAGCAGGAGTCAGTTTATCAAACTTTACTCCCATAGCTTTTAACTTTAGTGTTGCAACTTCATTATCCAATTCTTTGGACAGTTTGTAAACCTTAGGACTTAGCTTACCGCGGTTTTGGTAGAACCACTCGGCGGCAAGAGCCTGGTTGGCAAAGCTCATATCCATAACCTCGGCAGGATGACCTTCAGCAGCAGCAAGATTTATAAGTCGTCCTTCACCTAAGACATTAATCTTGCGTTTTCCTAGAGTGTACTCTGTTACATTGGTTCGAACTTCACGCTTTGTTTTTGCTGCCTTTTCGAGCTCTTTTACTTCGATCTCTACATTAAAGTGTCCAGCGTTGGCAATAATTGCCCCGTCTTTCATGGATTTTAGATGCTTTAGCGTAATTACGGACTTGTCGCCAGTTAAGGTAACAAAGATGTCCCCTGTCTTTACGGCTTTATCCATGGGCATAACCTCAAAACCATCCATAGCCGCCTCAAGCGCTCTGACGGGATCGACCTCTGTGACAATAACATGTGCACCCATGCCTTTGGCGCGAGTGGCAAATCCGCGACCACACCAGCCATAGCCACAGGCTACAATTCGTTTACCAGCAAGTAGCACATTGGTAGCACGCAAGATGCCGTCTATTGTGGATTGGCCAGTACCATAGCGGTTATCAAACATGTACTTGGTGTAGGAGTCGTTGACTGCAAGAACAGGTATCTTAAGTGCCTTGTCATTGGCCATAGCTTTAAGCCTAATTACGCCAGTGGTGGTTTCTTCACTGCTGCCATAAAAGTCCCAGCTTTTACCTTTGCTAGAGATTGTGTAATCATTATTATTCTTTGAAATTTTGTATTCATGCAGAAGAGTTACCAGGTCTGCTCCATCATCCATTGTTATATTTGGCTTGATATCCAGTACGGCTTTAAGATGCTTATAGTAGCTCTTGTTGTCTTCTCCATGTATGGCAAAAACAGGAATCTTATAATCCTTAACTAAAGAGGCGGCTGTATCGTCTTGAGTGGATAATGGATTGGATGCACACAGGTAAACGTCTGCTCCAGCTTTCTTAAGAGTGATCATTAAATTGGCGGTTTCGGTAGTTACGTGCAGACAAGCAGCTATACGTAGGCCCTTTAGAGTTTTGTTCTTGGAAAAACGCTCGGCAATGGTAGCAAGAACCGGCATGCGCTGAGCCGCCCACATAATTTTGCGCTTCCCTTCTGCTGCTAATTTAATATCTTTAATATCGTATTTCATAGCTTAGATATGCAATTCTAACACATCTTTAAAGTTTTGTTGATACCTTCTTTTAAACTGAGTGATCGTGTAGCTGTGCTTAATAGTTCCATAATGTTCAATCGCATATGCTGCAGCTACTGCACCCATGCGCCCTGCTACTTTAAGGCTTTGTCCATTAAGATATCCTGTAATAAAACCAGAGCGATAAGCATCTCCTGCTCCCGTTGGATCTATCACTTTTTTAAGTTTAGCAGCTTTTATCTTTATTTCTGTTACTTTATTAGATTTGGTCGCATAGATAATTGATCCTTTGGGTCCTAGTGTTACAACAATGGCCTTTTGTCTTGGATCTGTGAACAGTTCAGATATTTTCTTAGCATTTAGCTTATCCAAGATAAGCTGTGCCTCATAGTCGTTACAAAATGTTAACTCTGCGCCTTTGATGGCAGGTTGCAGTTGCTGTTTGTTCATCTGAGGTAAATAAAAAGCTGGATCGAACATGTAGCGATAACCGGCCTTTTTGCATTCCCCTGCCCATTTGAGTAAGGCTTTGAGATTTTGAGGAGCAAGTAGAACAAAGATGTTCTCTGGCTTCTCTTGTGTGTCTAGCCAATCAACAAGTGAATAACCAGAGGTGTCGGCTGTGGCGCCGGCTCCATACCCCCAGATCTGGTTATCGTCTAGGTCAGTTGTTACAAATCCAACAGCAGAGGGCTTATCCTTAATATGTTTAAGCTTACCTATATTTACACCTGCTTTTGTTAAGTAGTCACCGATTGGAGCAAAGTCGTTTCCCACGGTTGTAATAAGCACGGGATGTTGCCCAAGTAGGCCCAGAGAGTATGCTTGGTTCGTAGCTGTACCTCCAAATTCTTTCTGAAAAGTATCTACGTCAAAAGATATATTCAGCTTATGAATCTGCTCAGGTAGTATTGCTTCTGCAAAGCGCCCAGGATAATTAAGAATATGATCAAACCCGACAGTTCCAGTAACTACTAACATGTTTTGAATTATAGCCTATTTTTTGTTGACACTCTCGCTACTGTCCCAATAGACCGCTCATCCCGCCTGACATTGAGGCAAACTGCTTAGCTGCAACTTTCTGAGCTTCTTTAATAGCTCTTTCAACTGCTTTTTTCACGCGGTTGTCTTCTTGTCCATCTATGGTTAATGACTGAATTTTCTGATCTGCCGTCATAGCTATTTCTACTCCATCTTCATTAATCTCGATGGTTTGGGCAGCAAGTGCTTTTTGCATTTCTTGTGCCTGTTTTCTTAGTTTGTTTAAATCTCCTAAACCTTTTAAAGGATTTTGCATAATTCTTCACCTCCTAGAATCACATTCCCCTCTGGGGGAATAGTGAGCTCTAGATCCCCCTTGTGGGGATCCTAGAATCTGTTTATTTACTCTAGATCCCCCTTGTGGGGATCCGTTTTGACTTACTTTCCATTTTTACTCATCTTCCTATGCTTTTATCGTTTTTACATCATACTTCATAATTGTTCTATCTCTTGTCAATATAGTGCCATTCTCTGATTTTGCTTGTGCAACTAAGAGTCGATCAAATGGGTCATTGTGGTGAGGTGGTAGTGATGCTAGAGCTTGAGTATGCTCAATCATTATAGGTAGCTCTTGAAATTGTCCTTCCTTGATAAGTTCAAAAAATTTGTTTGGTATTTTTAGTTTGTCTAACGATTTTTTGATTACAATCTCCCATGTAACAACGCTACTAATAAAGATTACATTTTTAGGATTTTCGATGATGGAGCGAGCTTTATCAGAAAGAGTATTAGGGTCAGAAAACCACCAGAGTAATGTATGAGTATCCAGAAGATACACCATGTTATTTTGTGAAATACTCCATAAACTTTGCAGGAAGCTTATCAAAGTCTTTAGCTATTTTAATTTTTCCTGCAAGTTGACCCCCTACTCTTATCTTAGTTGGACTAACATATGGAATAAGCTTAGCTACGGGAGTACCTGCCTTTCCAATGATAATTTCTTGTCCATTGGCAACCTCTTGCAGAAGTTTGGAGAGATATGTCTTTGCTTGATGTGTATTAATAATTTGCATAGTATTAAACTAAGCTTAGTTTAGTTTATAGTTGTCTATTTGTCAAGTTGCTTGTAATTCGTTCCCAGCTATAACTAGTTTTCTTTACGGAATTACAGGTGTCTTGTCTATGTTCTAAAAGTAACAGTTCTACCGTAAGAAGTCACACTCTTTCTAGATCCCCCTTGTGGCGATCCGTTTTGACTTACTCTTTTTATTCACTGCACCAATCTATTACTGCTAATTCTAGTGGCATATGGGAAATTACGGAAAACTTCTCTTCTCGGGACGCTAGCTCAAGCGCTCGCATTAATTTCACTAGTTCCTGTTTGGGAATATCTGTTTTTGCGTCAGCAGTATTGGGAACCCCGTGGCTAGCTAAAAATTGGGAGTGGAGCTCTTGGAGCGTGGCTTTGGTAAGCCATGAGGGGTCTACTCCGCTTTCGACTGAAGAGTCAATATATTTTAGAAGTTTTGTGGGATCCTTTTGGGCAAGAAGAGTAATAAATTTAGCGACCTCTCCCCTGCTGGTACCTGTGATGCTGGAAAGTAGCTCTGCAGTAATCGTGCTACTTTTTGTAGCGGCTTCTTCAAGGATTTTGACTGCATCACGAAATGATCCATCAGCGACTTCTACAATATGAGAAAGTACTTCAACTGTGATAGATAATTTTTCTCCTTTGGTTACCCTTTTTAAGGATCGTACTATCTCATCGGGTGTTGCTTTGGGGAAAGATACTTCTATACAGCGGCTTTTGATTGTTTCAGGAAGTTTATGTGCCTCCGTTGTGGCAAGTAAGAATATTGCATGCTTTGGTGGCTCTTCAAGTGTCTTTAGGAGAGCATTGAATGCTTCTGTTGTTAACATGTGTACTTCGTCAATAATGTAGATTTTGTGGTCACCTACGGATGGAGCAAGGCCAATCTTGTCACGTAGATCTCTGATCTTATCAATGCCGCGATTAGAGGCGGCGTCTATTTCAAATACATCTAGATGGCGGTTGTCTTTGACGGATTTACAGGAGTCGCAGCTGTTGCACGGTTCACCTTTCTTGGTGGGGTTTTGGCAGTTTACATATTTTGCAATAATACGAGCTGCGCTGGTCTTACCTGCCCCTCTGGGTCCGGTAAAAAGAAAGGCATGGGGTATGGGACCAGAGAGGATATTTGCTAAGCGCTCGCGTACTGATGTTAGATCAAGCTCGGTAATTAATTGTGGTCGGTATTTTAAATAGTACATATCTACTTGCTGCCAATTAGCTTATTTACACCATGGCGTACTAGCATTTCTAGAGTCTGGGTGATCGTCTCGCCTCTCTGCCTGGAGAGCTCTAGCGAAAGTGGGTAAGCAATAATAACGTCACCTAGGTATTGTTGCTCGTTGGGAAGAGATGGAAATTTGACTTTAGTAGGTTCTAGCTGGGAAAAGGCTAACACGGGTGTTGGTCCCTTTTTATCTCTGTACTTTTTGTTTAGCTGGGCAAGGGTGTCGTTGTCTACAATTGTGATCTGGACTAAGGCGTCTTCTGGCTGGCTGGCTAGCTCTTCTTTGGCAGACTTTGTTAGTTTGTCTGTATCTACAAGATATTTGGTTTTTATGACAATATTCATGATTATTAATGTAGACCCTTTATAATTTCCACGACCTCATTTAGACTTAGAGTTGTATGTTTCATATTGGGATTCTTTGAAGAACCATTTAAGAGCATAGTTTTTGAGGCATGTAGAAACCAATCAGCCTGAGGATCCTTGGCTTTTAGCGTCTGGTAAAGCGGAGTTAGATCTATAGTACTACTTTCACCCTTCATTAGATTTGGTGGTGGAGCTTTAATATTAACGCTTTGCTGTTGGGGGTGTCTGCGTACGACGAGCTTATAACCACTTTTTTGGGCGATGTCATTAACTTGACTGTTTTTTGTCTCAACAGCTATCGCTTTGCCAAATGGAGATTCGAAGATGATCCCTTTTTTTGCGATTGTAGTTTCTGCGTCAACCTTGCTGACTAGGGTGATATATATTGCATCAAGCATCTTAAGACCAAGCCTGAGAACATATTGATCTTGTTCACGATACATAAGTTTTAAGCCATTAATAATTTCTTCTGCTCTAAAGTCTAGGTAATCTGCTTTGGCATCTGGATAATGCACTTCTTGGAAATGATCCGTCTGGGTTACAACATCCGCTATGCGGGATAGGGCCTGTCTATCCCAGACAAGGTGCGAAACATGAACTGTGCTGCCGTTGTCTGCAAACTCAGATTCTGGTACCTTTTTTCGGGGGTTGTTGTTGCTTACATATTCTAGAGTAAGACGCGCGGCACAGGTATAATCGCCCACTTGATGGTGATCGAGTTTGCCATGGCCAGTATCTACATGAAGGATATCTGGGTCGGAATCTGGCTCCATTTTATCCAGTGTCTTACCGGCCGGAACAAATTGAAATTCTGCATCTTCCCAGCCTTCAAGCCAGCGAACGAGTAGCCAGACTGAAGTGATTGCATCTAGGTCGGGGTTTAAGTGTGTGACTATTTTTGGCATGACGAATTAGTATAGCATATGAGCGATAAAAGTATATAATTGAAAATGTGAAGAGGCATATTATTATTGGAGGTTTGTCTTTGTTATTGCTCATTACTGGGATGCTTTTATACCTACAGTTTTTTGAGCAGGACGAGGCTCTACTATCTCCGGTTGGCGAAGAACTGGCAAAGGTAAATAGGCCGCTATTGAAGTATACATTTGATAACTTAAGAGAATACAGAACTACACCTTCGCAGATTAGGCTTGAAGATGTTCTAAAAGAAGAGGAAGACTACACTAGCTATCTGTTTACATACTTATCAGAAAATAAGGAGGTTTCGGGTCTGGCTAATATTCCGGTTAAAAATGGTCCGTTTCCGGTAGTGATAATGCTAAGAGGATTTGTGGATCGGGAGATATATGAGACCGGTGTGGGTACAAGAAGGTCAGCTGAGGAGCTAGCAAAAGCAGGCTATATAACTCTGGCTCCGGACTTTTTAGGTTATGGAGAATCGGCCTCGCCTTCGGCCGATGTGTTTGAGGAAAGGTTTGAAAAAAATACCACTGTTCTTAATTTAATAGCTTCTATTCCAACATTAGATAAAGCAGATAGTGAAAAAGTTGGAATATGGGGGCACTCTAATGGTGGTCAGATAGCTATTTCAGTTCTGGAGATAGCTGATAAGCCATATCCAACGGTGCTCTGGGCGCCAGTGTCTAAACCTTTCCCCTACTCGATTCTTTATTTTACAGATGAGTATGATGATGGTGGCAAGGCTTTGCGCAAGGTGCTGGCCCAATTTGAAGAAAAATATAATGTCTTTTATTAT
>Ga0210057_1007265_pt1 | contig 13491 bp, 10 predicted proteins | sample CryGeyCG2114_010_2_FD_183968 | JGI IMG/M metagenome (GOLD analysis project Ga0210057, IMG submission 183968) | Groundwater microbial communities from aquifer - Crystal Geyser CG10_big_fil_rev_8/21/14_0.10 (SPAdes) (version 2) | ecosystem: Environmental > Aquatic > Deep subsurface > Groundwater ... | reverse complement strand
AGATCTTCTTGTGTTTGTTTGTGTGTTTTTTCATGTCTCCAGTGTACGTCTGGAGATTGTTCAGGTTAAGAGGTTATGCAACAAAGCCCTTAAAAATTACAAACCATCGAAAAAATAAATAACTCCCTCTGATAAGAAAGATTCAGAGGATTGCAAATATTCTTGTAATAGCTTCAAGTGCCTCCGGCAGCTGGAGAATTACGACTTCTTGTATTCTAAAACCTTCAAAAAAAACACTATTCAAACTGGATTTTCCAAACTCATTTAAAATTTTCGTTCCCCTAAGAAGTATATAAGCCGATACGTCGCCGAGGGAAACGGTATGCGCAGCGGAAGCCGAGAAAATGCCGTCCGGAATAAGTTCTGTGATAAACTCCTATATTTTCGTACCTGCTTTACGCACAAATTGTTCTAACTCCTCGCACGCTTGCTGTGTAGTTTCAGCAACAACCTTCCGTTCCTCCTCACTAAATTGCCCCAGTACAAAATTATGCATATCCTCCCCGGCCGGCGGCCGGCCTACCCCCAATCGTAACCGATTAAAATCAGGCGTACCCAACGCTGCAATAACGGAACGAATGCCATTATGACCGCGTGCGCTGCCTCCGCACTCCAGTCGCATTGTTCCCAATAACAGTTCTGCGTCATCGTGGGCCACCAGAAGCCGGCGCGGCTCCAGCCGTAAGTAGCGCAACCGATCGGCTACTGCCGTACCGGAATCGTTCATAAACGTCGCCGGGTAAAAGAAAGACACCAACGCCATATCCAAACCTTTCGCCTCAAACAAACGCATCACGTCCCGTCCAAGATTATGTCGCGTACCGGCATACTCTTTATCCGGATTCCCAAGGCCCACAAACAACATACCGTCAGTCATATACGAAAAGCATACTCTCTAACCTACCAAAATGTCCTCCGCATAACCCCACAGACGGTGCGGTTTAAATCCGGACAGTAGGAGGGGTAGTCCGAACATACGCCGCATCGCCACGTGGGGGTATAAGGAGGACAAGCCCATCAGCATAGAAAAACACTTCAGAGGCGTCAAGGTAAAGAAGCCAAATTTAAGCAAGAAAAATCCCACCAGCGGCGTGTTGGTTCATCGCAAGTATGCACATAAAAATGTGTGGCGAGAAGGCAACAGCAAATGCGCTGGCGGGATCCTGGTTAGGCAGAAAGAACAACTAGCTAAAAAATACCATAAGCATAAAGTAAGCCAAGAAAAAGCCTCGGTGGCTCTGCTATGAGAAAGAGAATAATAGACAAAATAATTCAGTAAGCAGAGCCACTCGAGGCAAATTGTAAATCTTCTATCCCTAAGTCCGTGAAACATTCCGTTTCTCCATAAATGCCCTAACCAGGAACAGAAACAACTACTTGGAAATCATCTTAGCACCTCCTTTCTTAATAGCCAGGGAACATAGAAGCTTCTTGCGAAAGAACACTCGATCGCATCCTGAACGACATTAATAAAATAGGTGAAGCGATCTAAAATGTCAAGACAATATAATACCCGCGAATTAAAAACTAGCCAAAGCGGCTGAGAACGTAAAAGAAAGTAGTTTACGGCAACAATAATCGCAGTTGTCCGGAATAATGTAATTGACGAAAGTAATAAATAAATTGTCTGTTGAACTTTACGAAGCGTTAACATGAATACCTTGGCGTTTTCGAACCGCTTCGAGCGTTTCCGCCCCCGCCCACGCCAACTCAAATAAGCGACGCATCATATCAGCCATAGGTGAACTCTCAATTATGACACCGCCAACTTTGTCAATAAATGTTCCAATAGCAATCCGATTGCGGTAAATTGTCATACCGCTGGTGCTTGGAAATAAATCGGACGACAGGAATCGAAGCTCTGACAAAGCATCGGCACCATCGAGCAACTCACTCTTAAAGCGCTGCGAACGAGTCGAAAAAATACTTTTTGATTTAATGTTTTTAGCTACCCGCTGACGATAGTAGCTGTCGCGCTCACCTCCAAGCAGAGCATCTAAATGGTCTACAGGCGTGAAGCTGAGCCACACATCCCCTGGCTCAGAATACATCATCATTTCCCGCCGTATTGCTCGCAAACCCTCAACACCATTAAAATACCGCACTGTCGGACGGCCCGCTGCCGACTTCATGAGTACCTGCAGCTCCGGTAGCAGCAGTTTTAAAGCATGCTGTTGCTCATCAATGACTTCTCGCTGTTTTTCCAGTAAGCGCATCAGCTGCCGCGGCGGTTCAGCGGAAAACAATGTTTTCTTTCCTTCCTTATACTTAGTCACAAGACCTTGCGCCATGAGTGATTCCAACACAACATATGTTGTCGCCCGCACCACCTTCGCCTTGCGGGAAATCTGCTGCACCGGCCCCGGCCCCAACTGCAAACATGCCAAATACACGGCGGCTTCCTTTTCTTTCAAACCAAGCTTTTTGAGTTCTTTCTCAAATACCATAGACTAATTAAAAAAAATAAGTTATGAAGGACTATCTGTCAACAAAACAACCTTTGGCAAAGTGTCAGGAAATCATAGATGAAGTATTGACCAGTACAATGCCATTTTTCTCTTGGTTGCAAATACAGCAGCAAGCCGGCAGCCCTCCGATACATCTCTCCCTGGATAAGATACAACTACCGCTATTTTTGGCTCTCTGGGGTAACCAAGCAGAAAGGGTATTTACCTTATATGCCGGCAACAATCGCCAGACCGAACGGCTGCACCATACTATCCGGACCTGGCAATCTACCATTGATGTCAAAGATAATTGGCATTTTGTTTCCGATGAGCTCTCCGAACAAGAAGTCAGCGGCTTAGTTGTTTCCAGCCTAAGTCAGACATATCATCGCCTGCTGGCACCTCATGCTGCCGGTGCCTTCCTGTTGCCGGTTTCCCTAGCTGACAAACACTTGCCGGATCCCGCAGCCTACGCTGCCGCCTGCATACAGCTCCACGCCGGCGAACGCCGGCCGCTGCCGGACGTCATCCGCCGCATCACCGCTGCCGGTTATGTCCGGACCGCCGCTACTCCCGAACCCGGCACATTCCGGGTCCGAGGGGAAATGATAGACATCCGGCCGCCGGCAGCACCGGCGATCACCATCACCTGGCACCGCCAGGATATAGAAACCATCACCAGTGGCAATGGCTCAAGCCGCCGGCAGCACCGCCGTCGAACCCTCCCTCCGGCTGCCTTTCCTGCTCAAACAGTCTCCTGGAATAAACTGTTGGCCAGCTACTCAGCCGTCGTGCCGGCAGACCGCCGCCGCACGCCTGCGCAACAATTAATTATCTACAATGCACTCACTCCGGCCGCTGCCTTCCCGCTCCGTTCTGCAAACAACCCCGCAGACGTATGCCAAACATCTGACCCTATTGTCCTGGCGAATAACGTGGACCGTACCCGCCGCTTCTGCACGCAACTTGGCATCGCCGCCCCGCATATCATCACCCATCCGTTGGCACGCTTCCCCATTGCTCTTGCCGGCACCGGCCGCGCCTTCGTAACCGAGACAGCCCTGCTGCCACCGTTAGACGATTCCCCACCGCTCACGCCGGCTGACGGAGCGGCTTTGGTAGCAGAACTCACAGCCGGAAAACCGGCCGTCCACGCCGACCACGGCATCGGAATCTTTGAGGGACTCGCTGCCCGAACAATCGAGGGACACACCCGCGAGTACCTGATTCTGCGTTACGCCGCCGGCGACACACTTTCCGTTCCAGTTGAATATGCGTATAAAGTCACCGCATATCTCGGCGACCACGCTCCGATGTTGCACCGCCTCGGCGGCACGATTTGGCGCAAAGCTAAGGCGCATGCTACCCACGATGCCCAACGATTTGCCCATGAACTGTTGACTACAGCCGCCCGCCGACAACACAATCAACGGCCGAGTTATCGTATTGACCCGGAGGTTGAAACCACGCTCGTAGACAACTTTCCCTACACACTAACCCCCGACCAAGCTGCTGCATGGCAGGACATCTGTACCGATTTGTCCGCGCCTCGCCCCGCCGACCGACTCATTGTGGGCGATGTCGGCTTTGGTAAAACAGAATTAGCAATCCGCGCTGCCAGACATGTCCTGGCCAACGGCCGGCAAACAGCTATAGTGGCTCCTACCACGCTGCTCGTCCAACAGCATTCCGACACATTTCGAAGCCGATTGCCGGAAGAAGCTTCCCGCATTGCCCTTTTATCCCGATTCACTTCCGCCAGCGAACAAGCTGCCGTCCGTCGCGGCCTGGCTGACGGCAGCATTGGCATCGTCATCGGTACCCACGCCGTGCTTTCCCCGACTATAACCTGGCACAAGCTCGGTCTCGTCGTGATTGACGAGGAACAACGGTTCGGGGTCCGCCACAAAGAGGCGCTAAAGAAATTACGCGACAATGTTGACGTCATCTCACTATCCGCCACCCCTATCCCGCGCACACTCTCCCAAGCGCTCACCGGCCTTAAATCCCTTTCCGTAATCGCCACGCCGCCGCCTGGCCGGCAGGAAATTGATACCAAGCTTACCCGGGACAACGATGCGGTCATTGCCCAGGCGCTGGCCCGGGAGATGGCCCGCGGGGGGCAGGTATATGTTGTCGCGCCGCGCGTCCAAGGACTGTCGGCAACGGCCCGACGTATCGAACAGTTGCATCCCGATGTCCGTGCCGTCATCGCCCATGGACAGCTGCCCGATGAACAGCTCGCCGCCGCGATGGAAAAGTTCGACACAGGCCAGGCAAACGTGTTGGTCAGCTCCTCCATCATTGAACACGGTCTTGATATCCCCCGCGCTAACACCTTGATTTGCCTGCAAGCCACCCACTTCGGCCTGGCCGATCTTTACCAACTGCGCGGCCGCATCGGCCGCCGGCAGCAACAAGCCTACGCCTATTTTCTATACAGCCAGCAGCAGCTCACAGACATGCAGCGACAACGCTTGGCTGCGCTCACGGAGGCCTCCCGGTTGGGATCAGGTTGGTCGCTGGCCCAACGGGATCTAGAAATTCGCGGCGCCGGCAACCTGCTCGGCCGCGAACAAGCCGGCAGCGTCAGCACTATCGGTGTCCAGCTCTACCTCGATTTAGTCCGCCAGGCAGCTATTCCGCTTGCTGCCGGCAGCATCGATCGCAATGAAATTAATATAAATCTTCCGCTGCCGGCCGCCATCCCGCCGCAGTTCATAGCCGATACTGCTGTTCGCACCGACTACTACCAGCGCCTCGCCCGAGCCCGAACAACGGTAGAAATTGAGCACTTACTCAACCGGCTCACCCGCACGTACGGCCCGCTACCGCCAGAGACAGTGAACTTAGCAGCGCTGCTCTTACTCCAGCATGCTGCCGCCCATGCCGGCGTGACCGCGATCACCTCCAGGCATATCACCCCGCCGCGTGACAACCCGTATGATAAAATAACCGTTACTGCCTGCAACATCCCGCAGCTGCTCGGCAATATCTCCGTCCTCGGCCAATGGTCTGTCGCGGGAAATGAGGCATCACTGCACGTGCCTGCAGTTACCAAAGACACTGTAAAAGTACTCACTTCCTCCCTGTTCACAATCGCGATAAAAGCATAAAAAAACCGAAACCATTCAGTACGTACAAAACACAAACACGGCAGCGCAAATTCTTTTCCTAGTTCTGCATTGTGTTTTGTTCGTTTTTTGCCTGCCAGCCCTGCCTTTAGCGACAGCGGTGATTTGTCACTTAAATATTATAATGCGAAATCACTTTCTCACTCTCTGCGAATTCCAGTAAGCTTACAAGATGAATATCCGGCATAAGCGATTAGAAGCGAGAGCGTCGCTCTCACCTGCCGCTATTGAAGTAGTACAGATAATCACCCCTGATCACCCCCACTACCCCCCGCTCTTACAAGAAATACCCGACCCTCCTGCCCGCCTCTACGTTCGAGGAGATACTACTGTCTTAGCGGAAGTAGCCAAACTCGCCGTTGTCGGCAGCCGACGCGGCAATCATCTTGGCCGACGCGCGCTGGACCTCGTCTTACCGCCGACCAGCGCCGCCCGTCTTACCATTGTCTCCGGCCTAGCCTATGGAATCGATGCTATGGCCCACCGCTGCGCGCTCGGCAGCGGCGGCCGCACGATCGGCGTTCTAGGCTCTGGCGTTGATGGTCCCAGCATCTATCCGAAACGCCACCGCGCTCTTGCCGACCAGATTATTGAAAGCGGAGGCGCAATAATATCTGAGTATGAATCCGGCCGGCCGGCGCTCGCCCATCAGTTTCCGGCACGCAACCGCATCATCGCCGGCATGTGTCAGGCCACACTGATCGTCCAGGCCGCCGCCCGCTCCGGCTCGCTCATCACTGCCCGGCTGGCATTGGAATACGGCCGTGAGGTCTGGGCCATTCCCGGCGCCATCACCGATCCGCTCTCGCAAGGAACCAACTTGCTCATCCAGCAAGGTGCCGCACCGATTCTCCAACCGCAAGATATTACCGACCTCTTTGGCCTTACCGATACCGAACCAGCCGCTGACAGTGCGGTGGTCCCGCTCACGCCCGACCAGGAAAAAATTGTTAGCTACCTCAACCATGAGCCTAAGCACATTGATACTGTCGCCCAGGTAACAGGCCTGCCGGCCGCCCAACTTTCAGCTCTCCTCTTAGAACTCGAATTCGCCAACGTCATCGAACATATCGGCAACCAAAAGTATGTGAGCAGCAAACATATATCGTAAACCAAATGCCGCCACTACATACGATTTGCTTATGGGTAAGTTAGATTTGGAATTCTCTTCGCATAAGAAACAAAGCGGGCGCTGCGCTCGATCTGACCATCCGACGCTAAAGAACCCGATAGAGCGTCAGCTGGACTTTTGCGGTAGAGTGCTGTTCAATCCACCACAGTGATGAAACTTGTTATCGTCGAATCGCCCGCCAAGGCGAAAACAATCCAACAATACCTCGGCCACGGCTTCACCGTGAAAAGCAGCTATGGCCACGTGCGCGATTTACCAAAAAGCAAAATCGGTGTTGACATAGATGATAACTTTACACCGCAATACGTTGTCCCCGACCGGGCCAAAAAACAAGTGGCTGCACTGAAGAAAGCAGCTGCGAGCGCAGAAGAAATCTACTTCGCGACAGACGAAGACCGCGAAGGCGAAGCGATTGCCTGGCATCTCTACGCTCTTCTCAAACCCAAACCTGACAAAGCTAAACGCATAACATTTGCCGAAATAACGAAGCGGGCTATTCAATCAGCCGTCGCTCATCCGCGCCCCCTAGACCAACACCTCGTTGACGCCCAACAAGCCCGCCGCATCCTGGACCGCCTGGTTGGCTACGAACTCTCTCCTTTACTATGGAAAAAAGTTCGGCGCGGCCTTTCGGCCGGGCGAGTACAATCGGTAGCAGTACGATTAATTGTTGAACGGGAAGAAGAACGGAATGCATTCACGACCCGGGAATACTGGTCGATCATAGCCCGCCTCGTACACAACAACCGTCAGTTTACCGCTGAACTCTACGCTAAAGACGGAAAAAAACTTGATAAATTTGCTCTAGCTTCTCAAGATGATGCAGCCGTGGTAAGAACAGCCGTCACCGGCCAAATGTGGGAAGTAACCAATATCGCAGCGAAAGAGAAAAAGCGCACGCCGCCGCCGCCGTTTACTACCAGTACATTGCAACAGACCGCTGGCAACAGTCTCGGATTTTCCAGCAAAAAAACGATGATGCTTGCGCAACAGTTGTATGAAGGAGTCGAGCTCGGAGCTGAAGGGGCCAACGGCCTTATCACCTATATGCGTACTGATTCCGTTAATCTGGCTGATGAAGCTCTAGCGGCCGCAAAAGAAACAATTGCTAAACAGTTCGGCTCCGATTACGCCCTAGCTACTCCGCGGCGATATAAAACCAAGAGCAAAAGCGCCCAGGAAGCACATGAAGCTATCCGCCCCACCGATCCCGGCCGAACACCGGACCATGTAGCTACCCATCTTAGCCGGGACCAATTACGCCTGTACCGCCTCATCTGGCAGCGCACGGTAGCTTCACAAATGAGCGAAGCCCGCCTGCACACTATCACTGCAGATATCACTGCGGGCGATTACACGTTCCGCGCCCGCGGCACCCGGCTACTCTTCGACGGTTTCGTCAGAGCGCTGGGAGAATCAGCTGCCTTTAAAGAAAATATCCTGCCCGAATTGAAAAAAGGGGAACGGCCTACAATGCAGCGTTTTGACATCGAACAGCACTTCACCCAGCCGCCTGCCCGCTACTCGGAATCCACCTTAGTCAAAGCGTTAGAAGAAAACGGTATCGGCCGTCCCAGCACCTATGCCCCCACGATTGATACTATTCAGCGACGGGAGTACGTACAAAAAAATGACGATAAACGCTTCACACCGACCGAAATCGGTACTCTGGTAACCAACTTGCTCAAAGAACATTTCCCCAACATTGTTGACCTGAAATTTACCGCTGCCATGGAGGAAAACCTGGATCAAATTGCCGCCGGTGAAAAAAAGTGGCAACCAGTCATCGGCTCTTTCTATACTCCCTTCCACCAAACGATTAAGGAAAAACAAATAAGTTTAAGTAAAAAAGAACTCACCGAAGAAAAAACCGGCGAAATTTGCCCAGAATGCGGCGGCGAGCTGGTGATTAAACTCGGCAGATTTGGCAAATTTAAAGCCTGTAGCAAGTATCCAGACTGTAAATTCACCGATTCCATCGGCGAGGAAAAGAAACTCGAGAATGAAAATAGCGGCGAAGTTTGCCCCGATTGCGGCAAACCGCTGGTCTTGAAGCGCGGCCGCTTCGGCCCGTTTCTTGGTTGTTCCGGCTATCCTGACTGCAAACATATTAAGAAAATTGAAAAAGGCACCGGAGTCACCTGCCCACTGTGCAGCAAAGGAGAAATCATTGAGAAACGATCAAAGCGCGGACGCATTTTTTACGCCTGCAACCGCTACCCGGACTGCAAAAATGCCTATTGGAGCAAACCAACCGGAGAGAATTGTCCTGATTGCGGTACTTTACTTGTTTACGGCGCCAAAAACACCGTCCGCTGTTCAAGCAAATCGTGTAAATTTATACAAGAAGTGAAGACAACTGAGTAGCCATAGGGCGTAACGCAAAAAGAGACTCGCAGCGAAGCTAACTTCGTCGGATATTCCGCCCGTTCAACTCGCGGCGTGAAGGAGAAAAGTATGTCTGCAACTTAAGAATTTATTGACACAGAAAGCAAACGGTTCATCAAAAAAGAAATTGGATACATTGTTTGCACACTCCTAACCTAAGGGGAAAAAATGCATATAAGTACCAGAATCATAATTTGGCCATGCAAAAACAGACCGGAAGACAAAAATCTGGTAATAAGTGTCTGCAAACCGTCAAAAAAAATATCTCTCTCCCTGATGAGGAACGTTAAGAATGTTTGCGGCGCTTTTAGGATAGCTTCTAACAAGTTCGCGGAAATACGATGAGTCAACTGGCAAACGAGCGATTGCCGTTTACAATCCTGAACTTGGCGAAGGGAACACTCACCAAAATCATGAAGGAAGAAATATAAAAATACAAAGAGCCTGCTCCTGCAAACCAATCACACGCACATTAAGCAACTCTCGGATAGTTATGCCGCTATCCTGTTTTTGATAACATCCAATTCTCCCGCAGCTGCGGGAGACTTTTGACTACAAACTAAAACCTGTATTATTCCTCCTCCATCTCATCATCGCCTTCATCTGCCGCCACCGCCTCTGGCAATGGCGCTGCTCCTAGCAAACGACCCAAAAGCTCATCAGCTTCCTCTTTGCTGAACGCTTTAAAGACCACTTCAAATCGATTCTTCTGATCGTTAAAACGAACCTTTGAATCATAACCGTACCGATCCTCCAACAAACCGCTATACTTGAGCTCAAACGCGCTCCGCCCTTTGCGTTTTATCCGTGTCGGATCATCCAGGTGCATCGCCCGCTGAATACGCCTCGCCCGTGTCTCCGCCTTCCGCACTGTCAGCCCTTCCTCCACTAAATGACGGTAGAAGCGCACCTGCTTCTCTTCATCTGGAATCATTAAAATAGCTTTAGCATGTCCCAAGGTAATTTTCGAATCCACCAACCCTTGCTGAATTTCGTCCGGCAGCTGTAGCACCCGCATCGAATTCGTAATCCCGACGCGGCTCTTGCCGACCCGCTCGCCGATCTCTTCATGGGTCATGCCATACTCTTCATTCAACTGCCGGTAGGCCATCGCTTCCTCAACCGGGTTCAGATCACGCCGTTGTATATTTTCAATCAAAGCCAATTCCAATTGTGATGATCCGGAACTGACATCCTTACGCACCACGCATGGCACCTTCTCCCACCCCAATTCCTTTGCTGCCCGCAAACGACGCTCGCCGGCCACGAGCTCATAACTGCCGTCTTCCATCCGCCGTACCACCAGCGGCTGCAAAATGCCGTGCTGGGCAATCGATTGGGTGAGCTCTTCCATCTCCACCGCGTGAAACTGCCGGCGCGGCTGGTTTGGATTCACCGTAATGCCGTCAATGGTAATGTGTCTCACGTCTTCCTCGTGCTGGTCCCATCCGGGGCCTGCCACCGGCATTCGTTTAGCCGGCCGGATCGGTGGCACTGGCTTTGCAGACACATCCCGGACAGCAGCGCTGCGCCGATTAGCCGCCGGTGCATCATTCTCCTCCACCGCCTGGATAGACGGTCGTGCTGACGGCACTGCCTGCACCTCCCGTGCAGATATCGTCCGCCGAACCGACGCCGGTCCGGCGGAATGCACCGGAGGCGCCGCTTCAACTGCAACGCCGGGCTGCGGCTGATCCAAATCAAAGTCTATCGTCAGCGGCGTCACATTCGGTTTAGCCGGAGGCGCCATCGGCTCACCTTCATCCGCATCACTCTCACCCACAACGTTGACCTGCCGGCGGCGACCGCGGTCTGCCGGCTGCGGCGATACGTTAGAAGATTCAACCCTTTCTGCCGGCTCCGCAGTCTCCAGCGGATCTGCCTCCAACATTTCATCGTCATCCAACTCATCCAGAATATCGTCCGGATCTTCCACGCTCCGGTTAGGAATAAGTGCGCTCAATCCTCGCCATGCATTTTTCATGAGTATAAGTTTATTAATTCTTCTGAAAGATATTCATACGCCTTAGCGCCGCGAGAATGAGCAGCATAGTGCAAAATGGTCTGTCCGGCACTCGGTGCTTCAGACAATTCCGTATTGCGCGGAATAACACTGTCAAACACGTGCCCCGGAAAAGTCCGGCGTACATCCCTTACAATCTTCCTTGCCATCGCCGTCCGCCGGTCAAACATCGTCAACACCGCCCCCAGCACCTGCAGCCTCGGATTCAAATGTTCACGTACCAGCGCCACGGTCTGCAACAGCTGCTGCAACCCTTCCAAAGCAAAAAACTCACACTGCACAGGAACCAGGACCCGATCTGCCGCCACCAGGCCGTTCACCGTTAATAACCCCAAACTTGGAGGACAATCAATAAGGATAAAATCAAATTGCTCCCGCAGCGGCTTTAACGCACGCCGTAACCGAAACTCCCGATACGGCTTGTCAAGCAATTCAATGACCGCACCGGCCAAATTAGGCGTAGACGGCAACACAAACAAGTTCTCCTGCGTGGTCTGCTGCAACCCCGTCTCCGCTGCCGCCTGGCCGGTCAGCACCTCAAACAATGTCGGTGTATCCGCACCATAATGCAACCCCAACCCAACCGTAGCATTAGCCTGCGGGTCAAGATCAACGACAGCCGTCTTCTTACCAGCTACGGCCAAGTACCCGCCTAAATTTATCGCCGTAGTCGTCTTCCCCACACCGCCCTTCTGGTTTGACACGGCAATAACTTCAGCCATCTCTCCGCTCATTGAAGGATCGAACTGCTTCCATACATGATAGTGTAAAACAAGCAGCGGACAGCATGCAACTATACCTGTACACAGCTTGACTTTCTTATGATCGGTTAAATAACACTGCCGGCCACAATCGAATAAATCGATTCGCACATGTTCAGCTTGCGAAAGAAGAGATTCCATGGCTAACGAAGGACCACTGTTGATTGACTGATTCAGGGGGGAAAGCGGATGCCTTGGTGGTGGCGGATTCGTCACCAACCGCAGCTGATCTGCGGCGTAAAGACTCTGTTTCGCGGAGAATACTACTACTCCATGAACGTAATTCTGTCGGGTCATACTTCAGTGCCCGTCTCGCATCTTCTTTGGTAAACCGCCAGTGGATTGTTCTGCGTTGACGGTTTCTTTGTGTCCGCCACACGGCAGTCTCATGCCGCAGCGTCTGCTGATCTGCCAGGCGTTTCTTCAAGACCTGCTGAGACAGGATACCAATCTCGATCTCCACCATATTGAGCCACGAGGCATGCTTCGCGTGTAATGTGGGGTGATCCGGCTCCACAGCCGGTCAGCTTCGGAATGCACCACATTTTTTTCCCGCCAGGGTTTGATCCCCCGGTCAGTCAGACAGTTCCAGAGGGTGACGGTGGAGACGCTTTGCACGACTCCCTCGTCAATGAGTTGTTGCCGCAGCAGTGTCAGCTTCCAGTGCTGATGGCCAGCGGGCGGTTCGGTGCAGGCCAACGCTACGAAGCAAGCTTCGGCTTTGTCAGTCAGTTTTCGTGTGGCTCCCGGCCGCGGGGCATCATAGAGAGCGGCGTCAAGACCGCTAGTCGCGTAGCGTTGCCGCACCCGCTCGACGGTGCGTACCGCAACGCCCACCTGCTTGGCAATGTCGGCATCGGTGCTGCCGCGGTGGCTGGCCAGCAGCATTTGGACTCGCTTGATGACCCGAGCGTTGTGCTCACCCTTCGTCATGATATTCTTGACTTGATGCTTCTCTTGGGCAGAGAGCTTGATGGTATGTTTACGCATGTTTGTTTTGTTTACAGCTTAACAAAAACAGCATACCATCGGGCTCCTTGCCCGACAGAATTACGTTCATGGAGTAGTAGTGTATGTGTAATAAGACCGAACAGCACCTACAGCCTGACTGCCGCACAGGTGGCCAAGCAATGACGGCAGTGGGCAGATAAGAAGCATCAGCCGATTTTGTCAAAGCCGCAAAAATCTTGCGCAATATCCAGAAGAATAAGGCTGAACGAAACCGCAGCGGTCGCCAACCTAGTGACAAATTAATTGTTCCCGATACGATTAGAGCATCTCCAGTCGTTCGGGAAGGCAGATGATTGCATAGTTACTAGGTGAATCATATGTTATCAACCAGCACAACACGTTGCCCCATCTGTTCCTTTTTTGTATGATATAAAATTATAAGCATAAGCCGGGATGGCGGAACTGGCAGACGCACAGGACTCAAAATCCTGCGGGAGCAATCCCATGAGAGTTCGAGTCTCTCTCCCGGCACAAAGCATAACATGGTCGCTATCATCTCTTCCTAGCCGAAAAGCCGGCCGGTGCGCCGAAATCCGAAGTGAAGGGGGAAAAGCACTAAAGTAAGAATTGGTTGCGTGCCCGCGGTGGCAGGACC
>Ga0210057_1007264_pt1 | contig 13492 bp, 14 predicted proteins | sample CryGeyCG2114_010_2_FD_183968 | JGI IMG/M metagenome (GOLD analysis project Ga0210057, IMG submission 183968) | Groundwater microbial communities from aquifer - Crystal Geyser CG10_big_fil_rev_8/21/14_0.10 (SPAdes) (version 2) | ecosystem: Environmental > Aquatic > Deep subsurface > Groundwater ... | reverse complement strand
AACTAAAATTGGTAGCGAGTAGCCAAGCAACAAAGAAGACTGAAAATGGCAAAAAAGTAACAAAGGTCAATTATGACTCTTATAGTGTAGAAGACCACCTTGAGGGTAAGTCTGATAAGGTCAAAGAGTTGTTCAAAGAGTTACAGGAACGAGTAATGGCATTTGATTCTGAGGGAGGAATCGAAGAACTAGCTCGTAAAATGTATATTGCTTACAGGACCAATAAAAACTTCGTATATCTCAATTTCAGATCAAGCAGTATCTATTTGGATGTGTCTATGAACATTGACGATATTAGCTCAGTAGAAAAATCAAAGCTAAGAGATATTACTAAAGTTGGACATCACGGTGCTGGATATACCAGATATGAGTTGAGTAAAATGGATGACTTAGATGAAGCTACTGCTCTGGTAAGAGAAAGTTATGAGCAAACAAAGTAATGATTTACCAGTAAAACATCACTACATCCCTCAATTTTACCTAAAGGGTTTTTCTCAAGATCAAGAACACTTGCATGTATTTGATAAAAAAGCTGAAACCAATGAGTCCAGATTTAGATATCAAACAACCCAAGCCATAGCATATAAAAAACACTTCTATACTTATGAAACTCTGGATCATAGTAAGGAGACTCTTGAGGGAATGTTTAGTCAAATTGAAGGTATGGCTCAAAAGGCTATTCAACAATTATCTAAAGGGGAGCAATTAGACAGAGAGCTTAGATCATATCTTGCCCTATTTATAGTTTTTCTTTGGATAAGAGTGCCTCATTTCAAATCAGAAACTCTTGGTGCTCATGAGGAATTGCATGAAAAAATGGCTAGGATGATGTTTAGAGTTCAGCCTAAAAAGATGATGCGTGAGTGGGCAGAAAAAGAAGGTAAAGAAATGACTGATGAAGAGATTGATGATCTTATTGATTTTGCAACTAATCCTAAAAGAAGTAAGATCAAAATGAACTTTTCTCAAAACTATTGGATAAAACAAATGCTTCAATTAGGAGATGATCTTTATCCTTACTTAGCAATAACAGATTGGCAAGTAATTCACGCTCCTAAAAAATACGCCTTTTTGACATCTGACAATCCATTTATGCTGAGGCCAACTGAGAAGCCTCATCCATTCTATGGAATTGGTTTACTTACTCCTGGAGTAAAAAAAATAGTCCCATTACGTTCTGATTTACTTTTAGTTATGCACGAGCCAAGTGAGAATCCAGATTTATACCACACCGATGGGACAAAGGATGGATTTAGAAAAATAAATGAACAAATAGCTTGGAATGCAGATAGGGTTATATTCTCTCCTGATTTGGGGAAAATACAAAAGATTGCTAAAACAAAACCTGAATTGGTAAGACCACGAGGAAAAAGATACAGAGTTTCATAATATGTACAAAGGCCACCTATCACTACTAAACACACTCATTCCTCTCAACGCCTGTTTAGTCACCAATGAACACAAGTGTGGCAAAGCTAACTGTAAATGCACTCGTGGACATCTTCACAAATCAACAGCTCTCAAGTATAGGGTGAATGGGATTCAAAAAAAGAAGTATGTGAGAAAAGAAGATGTAAGCCAAGTAAGACGTCAATTATATTCAGCTAAGGGCGGACAGATTTTTGAGCGAGGTGACGAGTATGTTATTTCAATGTTTACAAAATATGATTTTCCCACACAAGCAGACTATGCAATCAAGGCTTATGAAGTATTTAGACAACAAAAACTTACCCCAGACTCTCTCCTTGCCAACTGATGCCTAAAATAGGCTATTTCTGGTACATCAGATATACTTGTTACTAGATGTACAGAGATCCAACTAGAATTAGAAAAACACCACAAGATACAAAGTTTTGGCGATATGCTTCAAATCTCAAGAAAGCGGAACATAAATCTATCGTTCATGCTCTAGCTTGGGAATATCCAGACACATATAACTATTTACTAAAATTGCTCAATCAAGATACACCACTTGAGAGAATCACAATTTTATTGTGGCGTGATTATCCTACTCAGATGAAGAGTTTTGAAAAAATGGGATTTGGTACTTTCTCTCCTACTGCCCTCAAAAGATTTAGTGATAAGTATTTTCTGACAGGTAACATGCCAGATCCTGACGGAATAAGAAAAACTAAACAAATCGAGGTTGATAGCTTGAGAAAAGAAATAGATCAACTTCAAGTATATTTAGATAAGTTTCGAGTGATTGAAAAAAAAGTACATCTTACACAAACTGGTGAAAAACTTCGCAAACAAGCCTATGAAAAAGTCACCAAATTGATAAAACTTCGATCTCAGTTATCCTAAAATAGACGGATAAATCGGTTACTTCTTGACGTCTGCGATCCAAAAGTCATACTAAGTTCATATATTCAAATAAATACGGATATATGGACTAAATATGACATTCAAATCAAATAAAAATACTACCAATAATCCCCTCAAATCTCATCAGTTGCTAACGCAAAAAGAGCTCATTGGCAGGATAAATAAGCACACTGCTTTTACTTATAGATTTGTAGATCTTCTTTCCCGACAAATTGACCAAATGGATAACATGTATAGAAAGGATAAAGAAAATGGCAGGTAAAGCTCCATATAAACCAAAACTAATTGGAGATTATGAATGGGATGAAGTCTCATCAGCTCTCAACAAAATGATCCGTAGGAATCGTGAATATGAATCATGTTACTGGGGCTACATTATTCATCAATCTGGATATGGTCTTTATATATGGAGGCGATTAGCACTGATAAGTGCAGAAGATATTGGCAATGCCAGTCCAATGACTCAAATCTTGGTTGATGCTCTCGCTTCTAATTGGGAGCGTATGCATAAGCAATCAAAAGAGCCAACATTGGCAAAGTTAGCTTTAGTCTTTCAAGCTATTCAAGCAATGTGTCAGGCAAAGAAAACTCGTGAGATTGATGATCTGAGAAACCTCATCGCTCAACAGTATGAACAACTTGGTAAGAGGCTTGAGATTCCCAGACTAGCAAAGGACTGCCATACTTCCTCTGGTAGAAAGCTCTATGGCAAGTTTGGTGACAATGACGGTCGTGAAGAAGAGCGATTGAAACTTTGGCGAGCTGAATGGAATGTGGTAATGCCAGAGGCATACAAAGGTAAATATCTGGAAGAGTTGAAAGCAGTCGAGAAAGAAATTATCAGAAGAAAGGCTGAGAAAAAGGAGTGAAAACTCTTTTTTTAGATTCGTTATTGAATATAAACCTGATTATAAATGATACGTCCAACAAAAATAACTGTAATTTTCCCAAGTATGAATAATTTCAATTTTTTCATAATTACCACCCTTCAAAAATTATCAGATCAGAACTATTTCTATATTGAACTAAATCAGGTTACTTACTAATAAAAATGAATATCTATATAGCAATAAAACAATTTCAAGATTATATGATTGTCCAAAAAGGCTTCTCCCCCAAAACTGTGACTGCTTATAGTTCTGACTTACAAAAGTTTGGAGAGTATTTAGTAAAAAGGGACTACCCGTCCGAAGTAGAAAAGATAGAAACTCAAGATGTAGTTAGTTATTTATCCTTCCTTACACATTCCGAGGAGAATAAAAAGCTGATTTTAGTTATCTCAAGAGCAAGAAAATTAGCCAGTATCAGATCATTTTTTACTTTCTTGAGGAAAAGGAAGGTTTTAGAGGTAAGTCCAGCAGATGATATTCCGATTCCCAAACTTCCACAAAAAGAACCTGATTATTTGACAATAAACGAATATCAAAAGTTACTAAACGTTATAGCCGACACAGCTTCACCATTTTTCAAACTCCGTGACTTGGCAATTTTCTCTCTGTTTATTTCAACCGGCATACGTGTTAGTGAATTAGTTTGTTTGCAGCTAAAAGATATTGATTTTGATTACAAAACTATCAAGGTCAAACGCAAAGGAAATAAGCAACAAACCATACCTCTCAATGACGATATGGTGCTAATTTTGAAGCGATATTTGGAAGTTAGGCCCGATACAGAAAGACAAAACTTGTTTATCAGTAAAAAAGGCAATGGTGTCAAAGCTAACACTGTTTATTGCTTGGTAAAAAAGTACTTAGAACTGGCAGGACTAGATAAAAACAAAAAAGGTCCTCATTTGCTCCGTCATAGCTGCTTGACAGCTCTACTTTCCAAAGGAGTTGATTTACCAACTATACAGGCCATAGCTGGCCATCGCTCGATCCAAACAACGACTCGCTATTTACATATACAAAGTAAACAAATTAGAGAGGCAGTTTCAAAAATTGACCTCAGAAAGGAATAAATATGAAAAAAACTTTATTGATTGTGGGAGCAATCATTCTTTTCATTATTGTAGTAGTTATTGCCACCAATCAGGACAAGATGGGTGATTCATTTCAAGATGGAATGGGAGCTGCTAAAAACACTGTAGAAAGTATGGAAAAATAAGCTATGAAGAAAACATTATTATTGCTATCAATTGTTCTCTTTGGAGCGTTTACATTTAGTGCTTGTACAAGTGAACAACCAGAACAAACACAAGAACTCACTACTCAGGAACAAACAGATTTAGTGACGATCAAAGCTGTCTACGATAGTTACAACGCAAACCTATCAGAGCTGATGGATACTGAGGACTCCTCAACTCCAGATAAAATTGATGCCATTTCCGAAAAGGCTTATGAAGTTACTGCTGATAAATGGGGTTTTACAGTAGATGAAGTAAAAGCTAAAGTCCAAGAGCAGATCATGAATAGTAATAAGCTGAATAAATGAAGCATAAATCTAAAAAAAAGATAAAAATACCAATAGTTGTCTATCATCAAACGCCTACTTCAATACAAGAAAGTGGGCGTTTAGATGCCTTGTTTGATTACCTGTTTGAGTTAGTGCTACAAAAGTCTAAAAAGCAATAGTTTTCCACTTCGGACTCGGCTATGTTTGTGCCATAATAGTACGTACGTTTACTAACATTGACATAGAAATAAATATACATATGACAAAACCCTCCGTTACTCAAGAAGAAATCAATTCCATAGTTTGGAAAGCCTGTGATACTTTTCGGGGAGTAGTTGATCCATCAGAGTATAAAAATTACATTTTAGTTTTTCTCTTTATCAAGTATTTATCTGACGTTTGGAAAGATAAATATGATGAGCATCTTGAGACTTATAAAGGCGATGCAGATAGAGCTTTGCGAGCAATGTCTCGTGAGAGATTTATAGTACCCAAACACTCTTCCTATGATTATTTTTATGAACACCGCAACGACAATAACATTGGCGAAATCATCAATACAGGCTTACAAGCATTAGACGAAGCAAACAGAGGAAAATTAGATGGTGTTTTTAGAAACATTGACTTCAACTCTGAATCAGCACTTGGTAGAACTAAAGATCGTAATGCTAGACTCAAGCATCTTATTGAAGATTTCTCTGATCCAAAACTAGACCTTAGACCATCACATCTTGGTATTCAAGACATTATTGGTAATACTTACGAGTATCTTATTTCTCGTTTTGCTAGTGATGCAGGTAAAAAAGGCGGAGAATTTTATAGTCCAGCAGAAGTATCTCTTCTAATAGCTAAGTTACTTGATCCTCAACCAGGTGATCGTATTAGCGATCCCACTTGTGGCTCTGGTTCTTTGCTTATCAAAGTAGCTAAAGAAGTTGGTAACAATAATTTCTCACTTTTTGGTCAAGAAAGCAATGGCAGTACTTGGGCATTGTGCAAAATGAATATGTTCTTGCATGATATGGACGGAGCTAGAATTGAATGGGGCGACACTATTCGCAATCCTCTCTTGATTGAGGGCGATAAACTGATGAAGTTTCACAAGTGTGTGGCAAATCCTCCCTTCTCACTAGATAAATGGGGTATCGAAGTCGCAGAAGCAGATAAGTATGAAAGATTCTGGCGAGGTATTCCCCCAAAAAGTACTGGAGATTATGCTTTTATATCTCACATGATTGAGACACTCAATGAGTATGGAAAGCTAGGTGTCGTTGTTCCTCATGGTGTACTTTTTAGAGGTGGTAGTGAGGGCAAGATTAGACAGAAGTTCATTGAGGATAACTTACTAGAAGCTGTAGTTGGACTCCCTTCCCAACTCTTTTATGGAACAGGTATTCCTGCCGCAATTTTGATTTTCAATAAAGCCAAGCAACATAAAGATGTTTTGTTTATTGATGCAAGTTACGAATATCAATCCAACTCCAAGCAAAACAAGCTCAGAGAAAAAGATATAGAAAAAATAGTAGCTACTTTCAAAAAGCTTGAGTCAGTTGATAAATATGCCTACAGAGCCAACCTTGTTGAGATCAAAGAAAATGACTTCAATCTCAACATTCCCAGATATGTAGATACATTTGAGGAAGAAGAATTAGTTGATATTGGAGAGGTGCAGAAAGAAATTGATGAGGTGAATGCGAAGTTAGATATTTTAGAAAAAAAGCAATCGCAATATCTAAAGGAAATTGATGTATGACAGATGTGAAACGACTTAGATCAAAAATACTAAAGTACCTTTATGAACATCGAGCTAATCATTGGGTTGAAACTCAAGACTTACTAGAATATTTGAAAGTTTCCGAAAAAGAGCTTCACACAGAAATACTTTATCTCAAAGGAAAATATTTACTTGATACAGTGGCCGAAGCAATTGGAAAAGAATTTTTATATTTCAATGGACTAAAAATAACTTCTAGTGGAATTGATCTTGTAGAAAATCCAGAAAGCGGTGAGGGTTTTGTCTCTATAAACATCAGCACCTTTAGAGATGTAACTAATAGTAATTTGAGTATAGGTTCTCAAAATATAAACCAAAGGTTGGCAATTGATGAGAGTAATAAGGAATTGGTAACTAAAGTTGAAGAACTACAAAAAGCCTTGGAAGAAAAAGATCAACCAAGAGTTATGAAGTCATTGCAGTACATTGCTGATAAATCTATTGATTTGTTTATTGCAATAATTAGCAACGGATTATTTCAGAAGTAGTATTATGACTAAAAAACTCGGAATTTACCTAAATAAAATTGTTGGAGGTGGAACACCTTCAAGAAATAATAATTCATATTGGACTAATGATATTCCTTGGGCTTCGGTGAAAGACATATCTAGTAATAGCAGATTGTCTAATACTCAGGAGTATATTTCGAATGAGGGTTTGGATAATAGTTCTAGTAATCTTATTCCTAGTGGCAAAGTAATCATCGCTACAAGAATGGCCGTAGGTAAAGCAGTAGTTTTTGATAAAGATGTTGCCATAAATCAGGATTTGAAAGCGCTCTACCCAAACAATAATTTGACTGATGAGTATTTATTTTATCTAATGACTTTTCATCAAAAAAAATTAGAGTTGCTTGGAACTGGAAGTACTGTAAAAGGGATACGTTTATCTACTATCAAAAACCTTGAAGTATTTGTACCTCATTTACAAGAACAAAAAAAAATAGCTCAAATCTTATCAACTTGGGATGATGCTATTGAGGCTGTTGAGGAATTGATTGATAAAAAAAAGAAATTGAAAAAAGGTTTACTAAATAAATCATTTAGTAATCTTTCTACAAAAAAATTACTTGATGTTGTAAACATAATAATGGGGCAATCGCCAAGCTCAAGCTCTTATAATGATCTGAGAAATGGCTTACCATTTGTAGGAGGTAATGCCGATATAAAAGAGAATGAAACTAAACCAAGATTTTTTACAAATCAAATAACTAAAATTGCAAAACCAGACGATATTATATTGACTGTAAGAGCTCCAGTTGGTGAAATTGCCAGAAATAAGATTGAGGCTTGCATTGGTAGAGGTGTTTGTTCTCTCAGACCAAAATTAGCTTCTGACTCTTCATATATTTATCAAGCACTAAAATATAAACAGAGAAAATGGAAGGCTTTTGAACAAGGAAGCACTTTTACAGCTGTAAACTCAAACGATATAAAAAAGTTCCCAATTCCATGGATGGATGATCCTAGCTCAAGAGTCAGTGTAGCAGTTAGTTTAGATAATATAGACCAAGAGATTGAACTCTTAGATGTAAAAAGAAAACTCTTGAGTAAACAAAAAAAAGGACTCATGCAAAGATTACTCACTGGGAAAACCAGGGTATATGAAAAAAAATGAGAAATACAAAATAAAATCAGATAGAGAGCAGCCGATCAGAAGATCTAGAACCGAAATACTATCTGATATAGATTCTTTAGTAAAGTCTCCTGGTTATATTTATAGTCTGCTCCTTATTGAGACAAACGATCTTTTTTTACCTGTTGAAGAATATATAAGTGTTGATTGGCGAAGTAGATTGAGTTTTCAAGAAATCAATTATTTATTCGGTTTATTGGTAAAGAAGGAGCTCAGTTTCTCAATCTATCCATCTCCAAAAGAATTAGCTAAACAAGTTGAATCAACTTATAAGCTAATGGAGGAATTACATCTAAGCCATTCTTTAGATGGACTCATACCCTTGCTTGAAGAAACTCAACAAAAACAAAAGGATGGATTAGAAATAGATCCAGCTGATATGTTCTCTAGATCAGAAATGATTGTTGAGGCTGTTTTCTATGATGAATCAGGAGCATACGATCATCAATATGTTGAGACAACTCCCAAGCGTTATAAACGGGATGAAGATTGGATAAAACATAACTTAGGTTTTTCTATAGAGGGAGCACTTAGAGTCATTGGAACAATAAAAAGATTTACTCAAGAAAAAAGACATAAACTAAAGACTGACTCTCCTCAGAACTTATTCGACTCACTAAGAAACATTTACACAATAACTCCAAAGGAGCTTGAACACATTGATAAAAATGCAAAAAAGTTTTTAGATTTTTTTTCAATAAATCCAGGAGAAGCGAATAGTAAATTATTAGGAATAAATGAAACTAATCAACTAAATGTGAAACCGATAATAAAAATTGATGATAACTCATATTTATTGCCTGTTTCGTTTTATCTTTTTAGATCAATTGATGAAAGCCCTTTCACTCTTATGTTTTTGGATAAAAAATATAAATCAATGGCAGAAAAAAATAGAGGAGATTTTACAGAAGAAGAATGTTATGAACAACTAAAAAAAATATTCGGAACTAAAAATGTATATAAACGGGTTCAAGTACAGACAATAAAAGGAGATGGCAAAAAGAAACAACCAATCAAGACAGACATAGATGTTTTTACAATTTTTGGTAATAAAGCAATAGTTGTTCAATCAAAATCAAAAAAAATGACATTGCTCTCAAGACAGGGAGATGTAAAAACCACAAAAATAGATTTTGCCAAAGCTATTCAGGATTCGTATGAACAAGCACTGAAATGCAGACAGCATATTTTTGAAAGAGATGCTTTATTGATAGATGAAAATGGGAGTGAAATAAAATTAGATGAATCAATAAATGAAGTGTATTTGATTCTTGTCACAACTGATTATTATCCAGCTCTTTCAATGCAAACAAAAGAATTACTAAAAAATGATCATCTTGGAACATCTCCAATTGCACTAAACTTATATGATTTGCAATTACTAGTTGAGTATTTACCAGATCCTTTTGATTTTATTTTTTATATAAATCAAAGAACTCTGTTAGCAGAGAAAACAATAGCAGGTGGAGAGATGTCATATTTAGGATTTCATCTTCAAAGTAAATTATATATTGATCCAAAACAAGAAAACCAATTTTTAGCAATAGATTCTTCTTGTGGGCAATATATTGATGATGATGTCATAAGAAAAAGATATGGCACAAAAAAAGAAAGGTCTGAAAGCAAACTTAGCCAAAAATGGCTTGATCCAGACTATAAAGAATTACTAAGGATTATAAAGACTTCTAAAATACCAGGATTACTAGATGGAGTAATTTTTCTCTTGCAACTTGCACCAGACTCAGTTGAGTTTTTAGTCAAATATATTAGAAAAACAAAACAAAAAGCAATCGCTACTGGAAAGGGACAGAGTTTTACACTTGAACTCTACTCAGGAACAGGAATTAGCTATTTGGTTGAGCCAGATCCTAAAATAGATATTTCAGAAAGAATTATGGCGTTTGGTATGGCTAGAAAATATAAGGCAAAGGCTGATGAATGGATGGTTCTGGGCAGTTATTCTCAAAGTGAGGCTCTTATTGATTCAGTTGCATATTCAAAAGAAGAATGGTCAGAAAGTCCAAAACTAGAAAAACTTGTCGAAGTCTTACTAAATAAAAACCCGATAAAAATTGTCAATAAAGTTGGCAGAAATGAACCTTGCCCTTGTGGAAGTGGAAAAAAATATAAAAAGTGCCATTACATCGAAGACACAAAAAAATTTTGAGTTTGGGAAGTAATAAGTTAGAGGGTAAAATATACTCAAGACATCTAAATTGAAAGTAACATAAATATGCATCAAACCCCGAAGTTTCAGGAAGACCACTCCTCACAGATACCAGCCATCCAATTCCTCCAAAATCTAGGCTACACCTATCTCACACCAGTTGAAGCACTACTAGAACGAAATAAAGACAATCAAAGTGTTATCCTTGAGCATATTCTTGAGACTCAACTCAAAAAAATAAACTCATTCGATTATAAGGGTGAACAATATCGTTTTTCAGAATCAAACATCAAAAATGCCATTACAGTACTCAAAGATTTTCCTCTTGTTGAGGGTTTAGTTCGTGCCAATGAACAGGCTTATGACTTACTCACTCTTGGTAAGAGTTTTGAGCAAACCATTGATGGAGACAAAAAAAGCTATAGTCTCAAATATATTGATTGGGAACATCCAGAAAATAACGTTTATCATGTCACCGCTGAATATGAAGTTGGCAGAATTGGACGAGAAGATCGTTACATCCCAGACATTGTTTTGTTCGTAAATGGTATTCCTTTAGTAGTAATCGAGGCTAAACGCCCAGACCTACAAACCAAACAAGGTAATAAGCCAGTAGATCAAGCTGTATCGCAGCACCTTCGTAATCAAAAGCCAGAAGGGATACGCCAACTATATATTTATTCTCAACTTACCTTAGCTATAGCTGGTAATGATGCAAAATATGCAACTGCTTCTACTCCTGCTGAGTTTTGGTCATATTGGAAAGAACAGTTCGCCAATGATGAAGCACAAAAATCAAATCGGGAACAAACGTCCACAATCAAAAACACTCCGCTTAGCGAAGAAGCAAAGATCAAGTTATTTAGAGAGCCATTCCAATATGCTCGGCATTTCTTTGACCAATTAGAACAAGAAAAAATTGCCGTAACTTCTCAAGATGATTTACTCTATGGTCTTTGTCGTCCAGAAAGATTACTCAACTTTATTTACCGTTATGTAATTTTTGACGCTGGTGTCAAAAAAGTAGCTCGTTACCAACAATTCTTTGCAGTAGAAAAAGCAACTCATAGAGTTTTGAAGCAAGAAGAAAATACAGGTAGACGTCAAGGTGGGGTCATTTGGCACACACAAGGTTCTGGAAAATCTTTGACAATGGTGATGTTAGCCAAGTCTTTAGCTTTAGAGCCAAGTATTACTAATCCTAAAATTATCTTAGTAACTGATCGTGTAGATTTAGATGACCAGATTTATAGAACCTTCCGTTCTTGTGGTAAGGAAGTTCATCAGGCTAAAAGCGGTCATGATCTCAAGAAAATTATTGAATCCAATAAAAGTAGCATCATCACTACGGTCATAGATAAGTTTGACTCAGCTCAAAAACAAGGAGACTTCAAAGATACTGATCCAGATATTTTTGTACTTGTAGATGAAAGTCATCGCAGTGTTTACGGAGAAACCTATGTAACAGTACAACGCATTTTTCCAAATGGTTGTTACATTGGTTTTACTGGTACTCCGTTGATGAAAGATGAGAAAAATACTGCTGTTCGTTTTGGTGGAATTATTGATAAGTACACCATTGACCAAGCTGTAGCAGATAAGGCTGTTGTACCTCTGCTCTATGAAGGTCGCCACGTTGTACAAGAGGTAAATAAGCGACCACTCGATCGTTACTTTGAACTAATTACTCAAAATATGAACGATGAGCAGAAACTCAAACTCAAGAAAAAGTTTGCTAATGCAGATCAGCTCAACCAGGCAGATCAAAAGATATTTAGTATTGCTTGGGATGTGTCTTTGCACTATCAAGCTCATTGGCAAGGCACTCAGTACAAAGCTCAGCTAACTGCTCCATCCAAAAAAGCTGCTGTTGCCTTCAAAAAATACTTTGATGAGATTGGTCTAGTCAGTACAGAAGTTCTTATATCTGGTCCAGATACTCGTGAAGGTCATGAAGATATTTATGAGGAAAGCACAGATGAAGTCCAAAGATTTTGGACAAAAATGATGGCTCGTTTCCAAAATGAGAAACATTACAACAAAGAAATCATCAACTTATTCAAAAACGATGACCACCCTGAAATTATCATAGTGGTAGATAAACTCCTTACTGGCTTTGATGCACCTAGAAACACTGTTTTATACATCGCTAGAAGCCTCAAGGAACATACTTTGCTCCAAGCTATTGCTAGAGTCAATCGTGTTCACGAAGGTAAAGATTATGGCTATATTCTTGATTACTATGGTGTTCTAGGAGAACTCAACAGTGCCTTGTCTACTTACAGCTCACTATCTGAGTTTGACGAAGAAGATTTGTCAGGAACTATGACTAGCATAATGGATGAGATCAAAAAGTTATCTCAATACCATTCTCAGCTCTGGGATTTATTCAAAGAAATCACTAACAAGATTGATTCTGAACCATACGAACAGTTACTTGCTGATGATGCCATTAGAACTAAGTTCTATGATCGCTTGTCCAAGTTTGCTAGAACTTTGAAAATGGCACTTTCTACTCTGGAATGGATAGAAGAAACACCAGATAAATTGATTGAACGATACAAGAACGACTCTAAGTTTTTCTTGCACCTCAGATCATCTGTGAAGATGCGTTATTCAGATGATGTTGATTACAGCCAATATGAGCAACAAGTCCAAAAACTGATTGATACACATATCAGTACCGAAGATGTAATTACTGTCTCCGAGCAAGTGAACATCTTTGATAAAGAAGAGTTTGAAAAAGAAATAGACAAACTTACAAGTCCTGCTGCTAAGGCTGATACTATTGCCAGTAGAACCAAGAAAACTATTACTGAGAAGTTCAATCAAGATCCTGAGTTTTATAAAAAGTTTTCAGAACTGTTGGAAGAAGTGATTGCAGATTATAGACAACAAAGGCTCATGGATGCTGATTACTTGGATAAAGTCACGGAGATAATGCACAATGTCCAAAATAAGACGGGCGATGATGTTCCTACACAACTAATCAACAACGAAGTGGCAAAGGCGTTTTACAGGAAATCAAAGGCGATAATGCAGGAACATTTAGGAGACAGTTACCAGGCCTTGACGACAGAAGTCGCTCTTGCTATTGATAACATTGTCAAACAACATTTGATTGTTGATTGGCAGTATAAAACTGACGTGCAGAACAAGATAAAACAAGCTATTGATGAATACTTCTTTTCTCT
>Ga0210057_1007263_pt1 | contig 13493 bp, 12 predicted proteins | sample CryGeyCG2114_010_2_FD_183968 | JGI IMG/M metagenome (GOLD analysis project Ga0210057, IMG submission 183968) | Groundwater microbial communities from aquifer - Crystal Geyser CG10_big_fil_rev_8/21/14_0.10 (SPAdes) (version 2) | ecosystem: Environmental > Aquatic > Deep subsurface > Groundwater ... | reverse complement strand
AGAGAAAAAGATTGCTTGCGAACGTTGGTAGTCTTGCTGCACCGCCCGAATACTTGGAGGGCGGAACCCTGCCTACGGCAGGCAGGCGAGCAGAAATTTCCCTTTCCTTTTTTGAATTTTTTTCAGGGGGCGCGCGCAAAAGAAAAATTGTAAGGGAAAATTTCTGCGAGGTTGCCGCTGGAGCGTTAGCGGAGGCGGCAGCGTGGCGTTAGTCGAGCGTACGATTTAGGTCAGAGCCACCACGCGCTCCGCGCGTGCTTCATTCGGGGTTCTGCTGGAAATGAGTCCGAACTTTTTGGTATAATGACCACCGACATGGAACAATATGGAAGAATAAAAAACGCCTCCAAATAGGCGTTTTTTATTTTGTACCGATGTTTTTAGATCAGAATGAAACTACAGACTCACTTGAACACACACTTGTCCCCGCTTCACAGATTTTATATGTGAATGTTCCGCTTCCTTTCTTATTGATGTTGTCAGTATGAGCTCCGTCGTTTGCTGTTGTTGTGATGATGTCTCCATCTCTATACACATCCACATTTTCAGAGGTAGCTCCGCTCCAGACAAGATCAGCTTTCATTACTCCTTTAACCTTATACCCAAGCGTGGATAAAGTGATGTCGGACAACTCCGCTACAACATTTATTTGCACCGAGTCGCTTGCTGTCGCGTCTTCGTTATCCGTCACCGTAAGCGTTACCGTGTGACTACCCAGAGTAAATGGGAGTGTTGGTGACACACCTGTTGCGAGAAGTGTTGCTCCCTCATACCACTCATATGACACAATCGAACCATCTGAATCAGACGAACCAGAACCGTCTAAAGTAACGTCCTCTATACCGTCTCCGAGAGAATCAACCACTGTTTGATCCGCACCAGCATTTGCTGTGGGAGTAATATTTATATCAATGCCCGCCGTTTGAACCGCCAAAAGAGCACTTACTAAGCCATATCCGAACTGTGGGTCACGACCAGTTGCTCCAAGATCGATTGCAGAAGCATTCAGAATTGCGCGAACATCACGATTATTGATAACTCCATCGCCATTGTAATCGGAATATCCTGCCGCAATAACAAGTGCCACAACTCCCGCTACATGAGGAGAAGCCATTGATGTACCTGAGCCGTACTTGTAACATTCTCCATCTGGTTGCCCATCTCCGTTTATGTCTGTCAGTGTTCCCGTACAAACTGGTTGCGGATCGTAATATCCAGCATTGTCATTCCAAGTTGAATAAACATTCACGCCCGGTGCTGCAATTTCCACCGTGTCGCCAGTGCTTGAGAAACTTGCACGATTGTTGTTTGAATCTGTAGCCGCGACTGCAATCACTGAGTCATATCTCGCAGGATAAATAACATTATTACCCTTACCCATCGCTGTTCCTGAATTTCCCGCAGCAGCAACGATCATGACGCCCTTTGCTTCAGCATTATCAAACGCCTGCTTTACCATAGTTCCCGGATCCCTATCTTTTCCGAGAGAAAGATTGATGACATCCATTTTAAGTCCTTGCACTGTGAGCATTTCTCCAGTGAAGACATTCTCAATTTGCATTTCCACGCCCGTAGACCACTCAACTGCCGCAATGATATCGCTCCAGTACCCAACTCCGTCCTCGTTTAAGACACGAAGGGAGTAGAGATCGCATTCAGGCGCAACTCCCACAACGCCGAGTTTAGGATCTACACTTCCAATGTCATTATCTTCAGCACACGCAGTACCTGCTACATGAGTACCGTGTCCGTACACGTCCATCGGGTCATAATCATAGTAATAGAAATCGTACCCGAGATTGAGAGAATCAAAGTTGTCGTTCAGATCAGGATGGAGATAATTCACGCCAGAATCGATTATTCCAATTTTCACCCCTCCTTCAATATCAGCACCTTTATTTCCAGTCGCATGAACATCACCGCTTTGAATGTGTTTTACACCCCAAGCGTTATCAAGCTCGGTATCAAATACATCTACCGCATATACTGTGTCGTCTGCTTCAACTACCGTAACATGAGGATTGTGTGATAACCCATCCAATGCCGACTCTGGAACTTGAGCCGCAATCGCATTCACGATCGAGTAACTGTATTTAATCTTTCCGCCATAGGCGCGAACGAGCGCTTGTTCACTTGCTCCAACTGGCTTATCAAAACCAATGAACACTCTGGTAAAATTGTCATTTTGTGGCTTAACCGCGGCAAAAGAAGTAGACGCACCGACTGGTAGTGCCAGTAATAATGCCAGTCCTAAGATTGCTAAGTTTTTCATATGATCTAATAATATAGAAATAAAAAAAACTATTCAACCGAGACTAGAGGTTCTAACGTCAAAACCAATACTTGAAGAATATGCCGTACACGCCCTAGGGGAAATGGGACAAAGTACAAATAAATCGTAAACTGTACCGAATGCAAAAAAGAACTTGAAAATAGCTCAACCAAAATCTAAAACAAGATGAACCAAGCCACTCATCAAGTGGCTTTTATTTACCTTGAACTACCCTGCTTTTGTAATACAATATATATAATTATCAATAATCTTTAAAAATATGGAAAATAACGAAAACAGATATTCTCACTGTGACCATCCGTGGTGCGGACACCACAGAGGAGGAGTATCTGGGTTTGGCACCCTTCTTTTGGTTGTAGGAGGATTTTTCTTGGCTCAGGACCTTGGCTGGCTTGCGACCGATGTATCATTTTGGCCCATATTCCTCATGGCTCTAGGTCTCTACTTCATCATCAGAAGATGAAAATACTACATAAAAAAGAAAATCTTGCCCAAGAGGCGGGAGCATATTTAAGTAACTTGATTAAAGAGAGCGCTCAAAAGCCGATTCTTCTGCTTCTTTCAGGGGGATCAGCTTTCTCTATTCTGGAACACATAAATACAGACATTTTAAATGACGGCACAACAATCACAGTTCTTGATGAGAGATACAGCCACAACACAAAAATAAATAATTTTACTCGATTTACTCAAACAGATTTTTATAAAAAAGCTTTGTCCCACGGAGCATCTTTCATAGACACAAGACCAAGAGGAGACGAGAGCATGGAAGACCTTGCCAACAGACTTGAAGAATCACTAAGATTATGGGAAGGAAACAACCTAGATGGCATAGTGATAGCGGTTGTGGGCATAGGCACCGATGGACACACCGCTGGGATAATGTCCTATCGAGAAAACAAAAACCTCTACGAAGAACTTTTTGAAAACAAGCAGAAATGGGTTGTGGGGTATGACGCAAGAGACAAAAACCAATACCCACAAAGAGTTACTGTCACAAACACCTTCTTTAGAACAATGATCAATGAGGCTATCGTATTTATCTCTGGAGCGAATAAAGAAATGGCCCTGCGAGATACTCTAGCAGAAGAAGGCTCGCTTCATCAAACTCCAGCCAGAATAATAAAAGAAATGAAAAATGTCGCTTTATTTACAGATATAGATATAAAATAAAAGCCCCAGAGAAGGGGCTTTTATTTTATACACTTTTTAATCTACTTTCTACCTACCAACCCAAAGCCTATTGTAGACAATATTTGAGATCGAACCCAAGGCAAATAAAAAGAAAATTAAGCCCACAATCCATCCAACAACTGGAACAAACGCAATAATGGCAAGCAATATAATACCGCCAATAGCATTCTTCCAATTAACTACAAGATCCTCCCTATTCTGTAATCTCTTATGAAGCCATGCGCCAAATATAATCCCTGCATATACTGAAGCAGTCACAACCGTCACTCCATAGAAAAGCAGAGCCACCATAGCCACAAATGAACCTATCAATGTTGCAAACAACAAAATGATAGCTACTGGCACAACTATAAACACCACTAACCCTCGTAATAACTCCTTACCTGGATTTTCAACAGTATGTTTCACAACACTATTTGAAAATTTCTTGAAGAAAATTACTCCAAACAATCCGGCTACCAAAACTGCAATTAGTTTGAAGATTGCAAAAATACCCACTATCGCCATGGCGGAATTTTTAACATAATTATTATCAGATTCTGTTTTGTGAAGTTGATAGAAAATGCCTTCTTTTTTGTAGACAACCTCACCCTCTATGGTTGCCCTATCACTTTTCTCAAGAACGTCTTCTTTTCTTCCGCTATAAATTAAATCCCCTTTGATCAAAGCACTATCCCCGATCTTTACCCTATCTCTAGCCTCGGCTTTTACATTACCATTTACTTGGCCATTGATAGTGATAGCTCCTCCAATAAATTTTACATTACCCCTAACGACGCCACTCATATTAAGACTGCCACCAGTCACAATAATGTCTTTACCGATCACTACACCGGGCAAAACCTGAACAGATCCACCAGCTACAATAAGGTCACCGTCAACATCCTTACTGATCAAGGTGCTACCTCCCGCGATACGAACATCTCCACCTACGGATTCAAGTATAGTTATGGAGCCTCCAGCAATCAATAAGTCACCTGATACCCTATTAGAGACAACCACATTTCCACCAGCCGTAATCAAATCTCCTAATACTGGACCACCAATAGAAATATCTCCTCCTGCTACATAAAAGTTGTCTGATATAACCTCACTACTATCCAACGAATATTCCGTACCAACCCTAATTGTAGCGGCCGAAGCAACAAACAAAGGGGTAATAAGAGCAAAAAGCGCCAAAACCCCAAATAATTGCTTAATTTTCATAATTTGTAATCTTATATTAATAATAGTATTCCCTTGCCCATATCCTATGCTTTAAAACCCTTTTTTTCAAGATTTATGGCATAAGACCAATAAATTGACTTATTTAACCATATAAGCTATATTTATTGGTACCAAAGCCGTTAAAATATAAGGGCTTTATTTATTCCATTGAAAGAAAGAGTAAGAATAAACAAACAAATAAGGGCATCCGAACTTCGTGTCGTGGATAGCGAAGGCGAGAATCTTGGCGCCATGAGTACAGCCGACGCTCTTGCTAAAGCAGAAGCGGAAGGTCTAGACTTAATAGAAATATCACCAAACGCCAACCCTCCAGTAGCCAAGATAATAGACTACGGAAAGTATCAATACGAACAGAAGAAAAAGCTAAAAACCACAAAAACTCATACTACCGAAGTAAAGAATGTTCAGGTTAAAGTAGGTACGGGAGAGCATGACCTAGCCCTAAAAGCTAGAAAAGCTTCAGAATTTTTAAAAGAAGGAAACAGAGTAAAAGTAGAACTTTTCTTATCGGGACGCAGTAAGTATATGGATAGAAATTTTCTAAGTGAAAGACTTGATAGAATACTAAACCTAATCACCGAAGAATATAAGGTGGCAGAACCTGCTAAAAAGGGCCCAAAAGGTTTATATATGATAATAGAGAGAGCTAAATAAGATGAAAACAAACAAATCATATTCGAAAAGATTGAAGAAAACCAAAACAGGAAAAATTCTTGCTAGAAAAGCGGGCAAGAATCACTTCAACGCAAAAGAAAAGAGATCCAAACAGCTTGGAGGAAAGAAGCCTGTGAATTTTCGTATGAAGAGCAAAGATATAAATAAATTTTTACCATTTAATTAAGAAATATGTCTAGAGTAAAAGGAGGAACAACTGCATTAAAAAGAAGACGAAATGTCCTAAAACAAGTTAAGGGGTACCGTTTTGGCAGAAGCACAAAGGAGCGTCAAGCCAAAGAAGCCATATCTCATGCAGGTAATCACGCTTTCGATCACAGAAGAGACAAGAAGAGAGACATGAGAGCCCTGTGGCAAATAAAGATAAACGGCGCAGTAAGAACGTTTGGTCTATCTTATAGTAAATTTATTGATGCTCTAAAAAAGAAGCAAATAGAAGTAGATAGAAAAATACTTGCTGACCTAGCGGAAAACGAGCCACAAACATTCGAAAGAATCGTAAAAAGTATTTCCTAAAAAACCGCCATATGGCGGTTTTTTAAAACTCTAATTCAAAAGTATCTCCCATCTTAGGTGCCACAGCATCAACACCCAAGTTATCCTTAAGTTTTTGAACAAAAAACATAGATGATTTTGGCTCCCCCATTGCTACAAAAACTTTCTTTACCTTTTCCGCGTCATTTGCCACAAACTCCAAAAGTCCATCTGAATCTTTGTGAGCAGAGTAACCTCTGATATTTACAACCTTAGCATTCACAGTCACGTCTTCGCCTAATATTTTAACCACCTTTACCCCATCCTGAAGCTTTCTACCTAAAGTATTGGGTGATTGATAACCTATTAAAAGAAGTGTGCTTTTATGGTCAGGTAGATATCTTTTTTCGTGATGAACAATGCGTCCGCCATTAGACATACCAGAACCAGCTATAATCACTTTTGGATTTGGTACATCATTTATAGCTTTTGACTCCTCAGTTCTTAAAGTAGATTTCAAACAAGGAAAGTTAAAGATGTCATCGCCTGACTTTATTATGTTAGTAGCATTTATATTAAAATTTCTTTCATATTTATCATAAACAGCAGTGGCTTTAATAGCCAAAGGTGAATCGAGAAAAACTGGTATGCAAGGAATCTTATTATTCTCTATCAAATGATTAAGTTCAAAAAGGAGAACCTGGGTCCTTTCTATAGAAAAGGCTGGTATCATAAGAGCCCCGCCGTCCTTAATAGTATTTTCAATCACATCCTCTAGCATCTTTGTCCTCTCTTCTACCGCTTCATGATTTCTATCTCCATAGACAGACTCCATAACAATATAATCTGCATCATCCACCACCTCGGTGTCTCTCAAAACAGGAGCTGGTGAGTTACCCAAATCCCCAGTGAATACTATTTTCTTACCATTGTAGGTTATTTCTATCATTGCCGAACCCATAATATGACCAGCATCTTTAAAACGAATCACAAAACCTCCGCCTATATCAAATTCATTATGATATGGCACCTTTCTCCACAGCTCCACCGCTGTTTCTACATCTTCTTTCGTATAAATAACATCTTTCTGATCCCACTTAGCCTCTTTTTCCATAATACCCATACTGTCAAAAAGTATAAGTTCGCCTAAATCCTTAGTGGCAGGAGTAGAGTAAATTGTTCCTCTAAAGCCGTCATGAACAAGCTTTGGAATTCTGCCGACATGGTCAAGATGTCCGTGTGTCACAAGAAGCACATCAATATCAGCTGGATTGTAAGCAAAAGGCTCTCTATTTTTATCATCACATATTTTGTTTCCCTGAAACAACCCGCAGTCAACCAAAATTTTTTTACCCTCACTCTCAAGCAAGAAATTAGCTCCCGTCACATACTCTGTACCACCATGAAAAGTTAGTTTAAGCTTTTTGCTGTTCATATTTATTAGATTTTAAGAAATAAAATAACGCGGCTACCGAAGCCCCTAAAGTGTCCATAATCATATCATAGAACCCATCCAAATATTGATAGCTATAGAGGTCTGTTACATTATCTACACCAATCTCAAACACTTCCCACGATAAGCCGATTACTAAAACAACCACAACAGAGACTATAAGATAATTTTTGTTTTTTTCGGAAATGCCAATTCTGCCAGACACAAAGTAATACCATAAAGCCACCCCGCCAATCCACAATCCTCCTAAAAAGTGCATCGCCACATCAAGCCACCAAAGCTTTACATACCAATCAAAAACAAGACCCGGTACTTGCAGGGCCATAATAATAAGTATGAGTACCAATAAATGAATAGGAAAAGACTGCTTATTCATAGAGCTATTATAGCAAAATGCTTTCATTAGTAAAAACCATTTACACGACACGAAAGTTTAATATCACAAATTATGTCCAACAAAAAAACCCGTCCTACTCGAAAGTAAAACGGGATTTTTTGTGGGGCTATCTGAAGATTACTACCTAGCTCTTAACTAGGTGGGTGTTTCGGGGACTTCATCCCAAGGGACAAAGTAATGAAACTCCCTTGTAATTATGTAACCTAAGAGTAATACTTCAAACAACCCTGATTAAATTATAGACCTCTCTTTATTTTTTTCAACTTCACTTGCTATCTGTTTTGTATCGTAATTTTTTATTCAAGCAATCCGTCTAAATTTACATCATACAAAATTTCTTCCTGCACCAACCTGTAGCCAACAAGCTCGCCATCTCCAAACCAGTGCTTAATTTCATTGTTTGCCTCATCTTCTGATCCAGAGGCATGAATAAGATTTCTTACCGCCCTCCCATCATTATCAGACATTTGATATGAATCCAAAACAAAATCTCCACGAATCGTGCCGACATCAGACGTAAGTGGCTCTGTGCCTCCGGTCACTTTTCTTACTATCTTTACAGCGTGAGCTCCCTGCCAAACCATAGCCACTACAGGCCCCGAGGTCATATATTTTACAAGGCTACCTAAAACCCTATCTCCAATCTCTATAGGATTTTCTGATGGAGGATTGACTCCTTTTTTCTTGTAAGAAGATATTGTTTTCTCACCAACATTCTTCTTCCATTCAGGATCAAGAGTATAATGTGTTTCAACTTGCTCCGAAGTAGGAACAAGCATCTTCATAGCAACAAGCTTCAACCCTATGCGTTCATGACGCTTTATAATTTCTCCAATCAAAGAGCGCTGGACTCCGTCCGGTTTTATAATAACCAGCGTTCTTTCTTTTTTAGGATGTTCCATATTTAGTACTAGGTTTTTATCAATAATATGGATTTTATGATAGCAGTCTTTAACCCCCTTGGCAATAAAAAACGGCTCATTTGGAGGAACTGAGCCGTTTTTAAACCCTATATTTAGCTATAATTTCTTCTTCTATTTCTTTCCTATCTTTGCCGTATTTTTGATAAGAAAGTTCTTTTATCTTTTCTATTTTTTCTCTGGAACCCTCATAAAAAGCTTCTGTGGTCATGCTAAAAGGCTTAGCCGGCTGGCCGTTTATCAGTAATTTTAAATAAGCATTGTAGTTATCAAGATTCATTATGTCATTAGCCCCAAACACAGGCTCAAATTGCTTTTCTAAATATTCTGCATCCTCAGCCCCAACCCTAAAAGAAGCCATGGACCCCACATTACCAAATACGGCCTTCCTAATTCCATCATCAAGTTGGCCTATAAATTGATGCGCGACATTCAAGCTAAGTCTGTATTTTCGCGCTTCAGATAAAATAACAGATATTGAATCGGTGGTAACATTTTGAAACTCATCAATATATAAATAAAATTCAGGGGGCTTATATTTACCATCAATTCTGGACAAAGTAGCCATTAAAATCTTTCCCACAACGATAAGTCCTATAAGACTTGAGTTCATATCTCCAAGTCTGCCCTTAGAAAGATTTACTAAAAGTATCTTTCTGTCATCCATTATGTTCCTAAAGTTAAAGGCTGAATGTTCTTGAGCAACAATGGGACGCATAATGTCATTTGCCAAAAACACATCAAACTTACTTGTAATGTACGGCACAATATTCTGCAAAGCACCCTCTCCACCAGCTTTCGAAGCAACGTCTCTCCAAAACTGCACAACAACGGGATTGGAACACTTTGAAAGTTTTAACTCTCGAAACTTAGAATCAGCAAGAACTCTCGAAACATCAAGAAGAGTACTTCCGGTATCAGGATCCTCTATAACAAGCATGGCCGCATTTCTAAAATACTGCTCAAACATAGGTCCCATAGACTCGGGTACCCCGCCATACAGCTTTTGAAAAATACTGAATAATTCGTTTACCACAAAAGTTTTTTGTTCTGGAAAACGTCTATCGTACTCAAGCATATTTAATCCCATTGGCCTTGCGGTATGACTAGGATCAAAATAGATCACATCACCAAATCGCTCCTCCGGAATAATACTTAAAATATCTTCTATATCACTGCCGTGCGGATCTATCATACAAACACCTTCTCCGGCAAATATATCCTGAGCTATCATATTTTTTAAAAGATTGGTTTTTCCAGTACCAGTCTGCCCAACAACATAAAAATGTCGCATTCTATCGTCTGTTGAAAAATGTATTTTTGATTCAGAATGCCTATATTTATTGACCCCCAATACAATTCCTTCTTTTGGAATGTTTAAAGGTGCTGGTGCCACGCCCGACTTGACTTCTTTAAGCTGGGGTGAAGCTGTGCCTAATACAGGAAAATGAAAAATAGTAGTAAGCTCTTTTAGACTTAGAGGAAAATTAGATTCCTTAGAAAACATCCTATAAGAAAACCTATGGAGCATTTCCCGCAAACTACTTTTCTTTAGTCTTTCAAATCTAATACCATTACCTCTGGTCTCAGAAAATTGATTGAAGGCAGACTCCAAGTCAGACAAAATATCATCCGCCCTCTCTGTGGTTTCGGCCGATGCGATAATCCTTATGTTGGTACTCAAAACAGAGCTTGATATTTTTTCCTCTATATTTTTGATACTTGCCTCATCTGTTGCAGGAGATTTATTAAACGCATCATCTTTATTTTTTTTAGGTTTTTCTACACCCAAAGCAAACTCCTTAAAGGCCCTGCCAAAACCCTGAGCAAATCCATCAGACATCTTAATAGCCTCTTTAATAGGCACTCCCTCTTTTACTTTCTCCAAAATCATTTTATAGCGATTAACATGATAATCACCTATAGGACTAAGTACTATTTGTATAGCGGCGCCCTCTCCGGTATGTTTCATTTTAGAAAAAACGTTCAAAATAATGTTTAGAGGATCATGTTCAAAATTATCATAAGTTTTTAAAGAAAGAGCGGGGCTAAAAGATGGCCTAGCCACAGAGCCGGACGACTCACCGTTTTCATTAAAAATATTATAATCATCCTTATATTCAAGAATTTTTGCATTTGGAAAGGACGCCAAAACCTGCTTCTCAAACAAATCTGATTTTGCATCGGGAACACTAGAATAAAAGACCACTTCGTCACTCTGATTAGATAGAGCAATCTCCATAGAAAAATAATTCTGAAGAGTATTTTTATCATCATTCCCGACAGATATCATGCCAGCATAAAACTGCTCCATAGAAGAAACAAGCTCCTTAAAACTTTTATGGTCTTCGTCTTTGCCTCCGCCAGGCAATGTTATTTCATACAAAGTAGAGTGGAGTTTTTTAAAAAGCTCCTTATCTTTATCAAGACCTTTTGTTTCATAGTCTGCCTTGATGTATTGAACTAAAAATCTATGAAAATCGTCATCTATATGAGGACTACTCATTCTGGAGGCCACGAGCATAGCGTTCTTTATACCCTTCTCAAGCATAATATTTAAAAGCTCATTCATCCGTTCATCGTGCTCCTCTGGCCTGAGCTCAAGTACTATCTGATGGGCCTCGCCTTCTTTTATCTGATAGCCATCATCCAAAACCTCTTTTGGATTTTGTTTTGTATATTCACTAAGATGATCTGACACTATTTTCTCACGCAAAACTTCCTTGCCGGCTTCGGCCAAGGCTTTTTCTTTGCGCTCAATCTCCTTGTGAAGAAAGTTTATTTCCTCTTCTGGAGTTTTAAATTTAGGAGATTCCCCCTGATAACTTTCCATTACATTAATTATACTTTCAATCAACAAACAAAAAAAGAGGATGAACCTCTTTTATAGCTTAGTTATGATTTCTGGACCATTCGCGGTAACCAAAATAGTATGTTCGAAGTGAGCGCTTCGAGTCTTGTCTTTAGTTTTAAAAGTGTATCCATCAGACGAAAGGGTTACGTCAGGCGTTCCCATATTGACCATAGGCTCAAGAGCAAGAACCATACCTTCTTTTATTTCTGGGCCGTCACCCTTGTCTCCAAAATTTGGAATAAAAGGATCTTCGTGCACAGCCATGCCTACCCCATGCCCTCCCAGAACATCAACGAGTCCATACTTATGGGGCTTCACAAATTCCTCTATAGCATTTCCTATGTCCCCTATATGATTTCCCGGCTTTGCTTCCTCTATGCCAACCATCAAGGACTCACGAGTTATATTCATAAGTTTTTTTGACTCATCATCTATATTACCCACTGGCACGGTCTCTGCCATATCAACAAAAAACCCATCGTGCTTTAGACCCATATCAAGGCCCACGATATCACCCTCTTCCAAAATTCTTTCCCCCGGTATGCCGTGAACAACTTCTTCATTTACCGATACACACAAGGTGGCAGGATAAGGTCTGCGAGCCCCCTCTGGTTGATAGTTTAGAAACGCGGGAATATCACCTTTTTCCCTGATTAATTTTTCAGCAAGTTCATCAAGCTCTTTGGTACTAACACCTGGAACAACTTTTTTCTTAACCTCGCCCATAACAAAAGCGAGTCTTTTACCGGCCTCTTTAAGAGTTTCTATTTGCTTTTGATCTTTAACAGTCATTTTTATTTTTCAATCAAAGTTGTTATATCTCTATGTACGCTTTCAATATCACGTTCCCCATCGACTTCTATGAATTTGTAGTAATTATTTTTTTTGTAATAATCAATTGCTGGCATCACATCTTTATCAAACCACTCTAGTCTGGACTCTATATCTTCTTTAGTATCATCCATTCTACCCCTATTCATAAGTCTATTCCTAGACCAATCACTGGAAACATTAATATGGATGACCATAGGATTCTTTATCTTATACATCCAATTAATAGCCGTATCAAGTATCTCAGCCTCGTTTAGAGATCTTGGGGTACCATCAATCACCAAATCCTCTTCTCCTGTAATATTTTTAATAAAAAAATGGGACCACATATTTACCGCCAAAAAATCAGGTTGTCTATCTCCAGCATCATAAATTTCCTTAGAAAGTTTGCTGGTGTATTTATTTCTTTGAATAAACTCCCTAAATTCTCTGCCTGTTTGAAGGTATACAACTTTTCTTTCCGGATGAGTTTCGTTAAGATGCTTGATGAGTAAGTCAGCCTGAGTTCCCTTACCACACCCTGAACGACCTATAAATATAAAGGTTTTTTGATCCATACTTCGTTAGTATACAGGATTTTGCAAGCAGGACAAAGGACTCAAAAATCCGCTTGAAGCGGATTTGAACAGGGGCAAGCAGTAAATATGTGTAAGTACTAGTACTCTCTCATTGTTACTTGAGCATCCACTTTTTTCACAAGATCAAGCACGACAGACACCACAATGAGGAGTGCCGTACCACCAATGGCCAAGGAAGCAAAGCCGGTGATACCCTGCATAACCAGAGGCAACACGGCAATAATTCCCAAGAACAAAGCTCCTACTAAAGTAATTCTGTTTAAGATTTTTCCAATATGCTCTGAAGTATTTGCCCCAGGTCTTACACCAGGTATAAATGCTCCACTTTTTTGTAAGTTAGTAGAAATAGCATCAGGATCAAAAGTTAAAGCTGTATAGAAATAGGTGAACAAAAATACAAGAATAAAATACAGCACAGCATAAACCCAAGCATTTTGCAGGATACTCAAGATAATGGTTGAAATAGTCTGAACAATGGCACTATTCACATTTATCAAAAAGTTCACAATCATCTGAGGGAAAAGGAGAATGGACAAGGCAAAAATGATGGGAATCACTCCAGCTTGATTCACCCTAAGGGGTAAGTAAGTTGAAACC
>Ga0210057_1007262_pt1 | contig 13494 bp, 15 predicted proteins | sample CryGeyCG2114_010_2_FD_183968 | JGI IMG/M metagenome (GOLD analysis project Ga0210057, IMG submission 183968) | Groundwater microbial communities from aquifer - Crystal Geyser CG10_big_fil_rev_8/21/14_0.10 (SPAdes) (version 2) | ecosystem: Environmental > Aquatic > Deep subsurface > Groundwater ... | reverse complement strand
TTGATAGTTTGATGGATATTCCATCAAAGAAATTAAGGAATATTTTAGCGGGTTATGTTACGAGATTAGTAAAGAAAAAATAATGGGGGAATACGATGGAAGAACAAAAACACAGTAAAAGAGATGACCACACTATTTTTATTGGGAATAAACCTTTTATGAATTATGTAACAGGGGTGGTCATGCAATTTACAACACAGGGTGCTAAAGAGATAGTAGTAAAAGCAAGAGGGAAATTTATTTCCAGAGCAGTAGATGTTGTAGAGGTTACAGCTAAAAGGTTTTTAGAAAATTCAATAGGAACAACAAATATAAAAATCGACTCTGAGGAATTTGAAAATAAAGAAGGGAAACAGGTAAGAGTTTCTACAATTGAGATTACCGTATCTAAAAAGTAGCTTCTTTTTCTTTTTTTATTTAACTCTTTTAAAGAAGTAAGGAAACTTTTAAATATAAAATTCTAAATTTAAGTCTATGGATATTTCATCTTTAGCATTGAATACAAATATTCTTTTTGATATTGGAATTATACTTATAATTTCTACATTCTTTGCTTATATATTAAAAATAATAAAACAACCTTTAATTCCTGCATATGTTCTTGCCGGTATTTTAATAGGGCCTTATTTTTTAAGGTTGATAACAAATGTCTCGGAAATCACAATTCTTGCTGAGTTAGGAATAGCTTTTTTGTTATTTATGGTTGGTTTGGAGATTGATTTGAAAAAGTTGAAAGATGTTGGATTCATCTCCTTGATTGGTGGATCAGTAGAAGTTATTATCTTATTTAGCATTGGATTTTTTGTTGCGTTTATTTTTGGGTTTGTCCCTTTGGAAGCTGTTTATCTTGGTTTAGTTTTGGCATTTAGCAGCACAATGGTTGTTGTTAAATTATTATCAGATAAGAGGGAGCTTGGGACATTACATGGTAGGATTATATTAGGCATGCTCTTGTTTCAAGATATAATCGCAATATTAGCATTATCTATTTTATCAAATGAGAATATGGGCTTTTTCTTAATTATTTCCTCTTTAGTCAAAGGGGTTGGTTTGTTCATTTTAGCATGGTTGATAAGTAAATTCATCTTGCCAGAGTTATTTAAATTTTCAGCTAAATCCCAAGAATTATTATTTTTAAGTGCGGTTACTGTAGTCTTTTTCTTTGCGTTGTTTGCTTATTCAATTGGTTTTTCGATAGTTATTGGAGCATTTATTGCTGGATTATCTCTAGCCAGTTTACCTTATAATTTTGATATTGCCGGGCAGATAAGGCCTTTAAGGGATTTTTTTGCTACTTTATTTTTTGTAACATTGGGGATACAATTAAATTTTAATGAGTTGAATAATGTGCTAATCCCCTTAATTATTTTAATCATCGTGATATTACTCTTCAAGCCATTGATTATAATATTTTTCACCAGTCTGTTTGGCTATAAAAAGAGGACTTCTTTCTTTACTGGATTAAATTTAGCACAAATAAGCGAGTTTTCCTTGATTTTGATTGCACAGGGATTAATATTAGGTCATGTATCCCAAGAATTATTTTCATTGACTGTTTTGGCTGCGGTGATTACAATGGTTACAACATCTTATTTCATACAACACGGCAATAAAATATATCTATGGTTAGATAAAAAAATTAGGTTTTTAGAATATCTCCCCACACATAGGGAGAGACTAGAATACATAAGCAAGGATAGGAAAAGGGATATTGTGCTATTTGGCTGCCATAGAATGGGAAGTGTTTTCCTAAAACATTTAAAATCAGTAGTAAAAAATATTTTTGTTGTAGATTACGACCCTGAAATAATAAAACAATTAATCATGGAGCAAATTGATTGCATGTATGGAGACTTGTTGAATGAAGAGGTTTTAAATAAAATAAATTTTAAAAATGTAAAAGTTATTATCTCTACAATACCTGATTTAGAAGATTCTATATATCTTTTAGATTATGCCAAAAATATAAATAAGGATGTAGTGATAATAACCACCGCGAATTATATGGATGATGCTTTAGAGATGTATAAAAACAAAGCAGATTATGTGATAATCCCAAAGATAGTCAGTGGGGATATAATATCCAATGTTTTAAAGGGTATAATAAAAAATAAAATATCCATTAAAAAAATCAGAGATGACCATATCCATCATTTATTAGACACAAAAATTTATGGGGAAAACAATTTAAATTCTTCTTGAGATTATTAATATATGGAACTACTTAATGGCATCAATATTATTTATGGGGAGAGTGCAACCGGCAAAACCACCTTAGCTATGCAAAAATCATTAGAATCCAATAAAAAAGTCATTTTTATTGATACAGAAAAAAGTTTCTCTATTGAAAGGATTAAACAAATGAACAATAATTACAAAGAGATTATAAATAATATATTTGTCCATAACCCAAAAAATTTTATAGAACAGCATGAATTTATAAAAAATCTAGGCAATATAAAAAACTCTTTGATAATATTAGATACACTTGGTTATTTTTATAGGATAGAAGTTAGGAAAGATTCGTTTATAACAAATAAAAGAATTGAAAAGCAACTAAAAATTCTGAAAGAATTAAGCAAATATAATGACATTTTGATTTTAAACCAAGTATACTGTAACTTTGACAACAAAACAGAGATGAGTGGCGGGAATTTAGTTAGAAAACATTGTGATTGCATCTGCAGGTTAGAGAAAGAGCCTAGAAGGATGATAATTGAAAAACCTGAAAGAAAAATAATTAATTTTAAGATTGATGATTGTGGTTTAGTTTTTCATATTTAGACAATAATTCTTTTATCTTTTCTCTTCTTCTGCTTAAAAATATTTTATTTCCATCAACAATTACTTCTGTGGGTTTTGACCTTAATTGATAGTTGCTTGACATGGCAAAACCATAAGCTCCTGTATCTTCTATAGACAATATATCCCCCTCTTTTATTTCTGAAATTAATCTTTCCTTAGCAAAAAAATCACTGCTTTCACAAACATTTCCACAAATATCGTAGGTCTTTTGCTTTCCTTTTAAATTTGATAAATTAATTATTTTGTGATAAGCGCCGTAAAGAGGAACCCTTATCATGTGGTTCATTCCTGAATTAACCCCTACAAATATTTTCCCATGGCTATTCTCTTTTATGGTTGTTACTTTAGTTAAAAGATACCCTGCTTGTGCAACAATATATCTCCCAGGCTCTAATCTTAATTCCAATTCTTTGCCATAATCTCTACAAAATTTTGCAAATCCTTCGCTAATTTTTCTTCCTAGTTCATTTATATTTAATTCTTTTTCATCCGGCTTATAAGGAATCCCAAAACCTCCACCTAAATCTATAAAATCCAATCCTTTAATTTGAGAAGCTAATTCTAAGATAATCTCTAATGCATTTAATGGAGACTCTATATCTAACCATCCAGAGCCTATATGCTGGTGAATTCCAACCAGTTTTAGATTATGTTTGTTTATGATACCTAAAACATCCTGCAATTGTGAAGGAGGAACTCCAAATTTAGATTCTTCCCCCCCAGTCAGATTATAATAATGATTGCCTGCTCCAATACCTAAATTAAATCTTACACAAATATTTGAATATGGATAGAATTTACCAAACTTTTCTAATTCTGATAAAGAACCTATGTTCAACAATGTTTTTAATTTATAAACAATCCTCATATCTTCATCACTCATATTATTACCAGTAAACATCATTGAAGGAGTATCTGCACCATGCAAGTATCCAAATATTACTTCTTCTGGAGAAACAGCATCAATCCCAAAACCATTTCCTATTATCTCTTTAACAAGGTGGGAATTAAAATTTGCCTTTATTGCATACAAAAATTTTGTCTTAGGATATGTAAAAGCTTTTTTTAATTTATTTATTTGTTCTCTTACTTTTTTAAAATTATAAACATAAGTCGGAGTTCCATGCTCTTCTGCTATTCTTAATAAAATTCTATTATTCATTTTCAAACAATTCCTTATGCAATTCTTTTATAATATTTACAGAATCTTCCTGCCTAATAACAAAAGATATACTTAACGGTGATGCTCCCTGAGAGATTAATTCTATGTTTACATTTAAATCATTGAATACTTTAGAGATTTTTTTTAATATATGTGGTTTGTTTTTAATGTCTTTTCCAGTGATACAAATTATTGATCTGTCATTGAAAACTTCAATCTTTGCTATTTCTTTCAATTCTGAGATTACAGAACCAAGGTAATTTGAATTTCCATTTATATTATCTAAGGTTAAAGATACGGTAACTTCACTTGTCGAGATCAAATCTATAGATAGTTTATATCTATTGAATATTTCAAATATTTTAGCAAGAAATCCATAAGCAAACAACATGTCTGTAGAACATATTCTTATGACTGTGATATTTTTCTTTAATGAAATTGCTCTGAATATACATTCCCTTTCATCATCCTTTATCACTAATGTTCCTGAATTAATTGGATTATATGTATTTAAAATCCTTACAGGGATGTTTTTATTTATTGCTGGTTTGATTGTTTTTGGATGTAGTATTTTAGCCCCAAAATACGCCATTTCAGAAGCTTCATTAAACGTAACTTTATCCCATTGTTTTGTATTTCTAATAATTCTTGGGTCTGCTGTTTTTATTCCATCAACGTCTGTCCATATCTCTATCTCATCTGCATCTAATGCTGCCCCAATTATTGCAGCAGTATAATCACTTCCTCCTCTTCCTAATGTTGTTATTTCTCCATCCTTATTTTTTGCTATAAAACCAGTTACAATTGGAACCTCATTGAATTCATTTAGCTTATTTTTTATTATTTCATAAGTTTCTTCTAAAATTTCTGAATTTGTGAAATTATCGTTTGTTAGAATTCCTGCATCCCATCCGGCATATTGCTTTGATGAAAGACATTTAGAATTAAAATATCCAGCAATTATTTTTGAGGAGAATATCTCTCCAAAAGAAGATATCAAATCTATTGAACGGAGGGATAATTCATTTAACAAGTAAATTCCATTTAGAGTATCATGCAATCTTATAAAATCATCAATTAAAATTTCTTCATTTAGATTCAACTTTTTTATTATTTTTTTATGAAGATTAATAATTTCCTCGGTTTTTTCATTTGGATTTATTCCTTTTGATGCTTCCTTAGCAACATTTATCAATAAATCTGTAACTCCTGAAACTGCGCTAACAACAACAATCGGATTTTTGTGCAATCTTGTCTTAACAATCTCGTAAACATTACTTATCCTTTCTGCATTGGCTAAAGAAGTCCCTCCAAATTTCATCACGATCATTATTTTCAACCCCAAAAAATTAGTTTTAAACTAAGTTGAGGTTTATAAGTATTATTGTTTATTATTGTTTATATTATTCTTGAACTCTTCAATTTTCTTTTTATTTTCTTTTATCCACTCTAATCTTTTTGGACACATCTTATTAAAACAATAATCAAATGGGCGAGTTCCTTTCCTTATTATTTTGATTAAGGGATAACCACATTCAGGGCAAATTTTTTCTGTTGGTTTAGGCAATCCCCTCGTTAATGAGAAAGTTGTCTTACATTTAGGATAACCTGCACAGGCAATGAAATAAGATTTGAATTTTTTTGAATATAAAATCCTCAAATTATTTTTTTTGCAATTAGGGCATTTTCCAACTATAGCTGCTTTTTCCTGAGTTTCCCTTAAAGATTCTAAAAGCTCTTTACCAATTTCTTTTTCATGCTTCTTGAATTTTTCCAGAATTTTAGTTAGGTGAATTTCTGATTCTTTTAATATTTCTTCAGGTTTTATTTTATTTTCAATTATTTGCTCTAATTCCTCTTCAAAATGTCTGGTTAATTTTTCGTCTATAATTTCCGGAATATATTTATCCAAGATCTCAATTTTTTTCAGCCCTAAATCTGTTACCTCTATTGATTTTTCTTTAATGTAATCTCTCTCGTACAATGATTCAATTATTGATGCCCTTGTTGCTTTTGTTCCAAGATTTTTCTTTTCCAGCTCTTTTATTATTGAAGCTTCTGTATACCTTCTTGGAGGCTCAGTCTGTTTTTCAAGCTTGTTTATTTTTTTTATTTTTATTTTATCTTTTTCTTTTAATTTAGGTAATTCAACTTCTTCTTGTTTTATATAAGGATTATAATACTCATGCCACCCCTTTTCTATTGTTCTTGTCCCTTTTGTAACAAATATTTCCTTTTTGATGTCTGCTTTGATATTTATTGTTTCTCTTTTTGCTTTTTCTGCAAAACTTGCTAAAGTTCTTTTAACAATTAAATCATATATTTTCTGGGAATATTCGTTTAATTTTTTAGGGATTTCTCCCGTGGGAGTTATTGCTGGATGAGCGGGATCTTTTTTATTTCCATTATTTGGTTTCAAAAATTTATTTTTTAATAGTTCATTACATAATAATTCATATTTCTTTTGTTTAGATAAATTTGTTAATAATTCAATATAATTTATTGATTCTGGAATCTGATTGGAGGATGTTCTTGGATATGATGTGTAAGCATGAGTATAAAGTTCCTGGGCTATATCTAAAGTTCTTTTTGGGGTTATTCCAAATAATTTATAAGATTCTAATTGTAAAGATGTTAAATCAAATGGGTTTGGAGGCTCCTGATAAAACTGTTTTTTTGTTAAAGAGCTTACTGTTGCTAATTTTTCTGATTTTATCTTACCATATATATTATCTACTTCTTTTTGATCAAAGAATTTATCTTTTTCATGTGATAAAATTAAAGAGTTTATTGCTTCTAACTGCCAATATTTTTTTGGTTTAAATTTCTTAATTTCTAATTCTCTTTTAGATAATATTTTCAAAGCTGGACCTTGAACCCTTCCTGAAGACAATATTTTGTAAGAACCAACTGATTTTACTGCTAAAATTAACGCCCTGGATATATTAATACCATATAAATAATCCAAATAATGCCTTGTTTCCCCTGAATATATTAAATGAAAATCTAAATGTTTTGATTTATTATTATAAGCATCAATTAATTCTTTTTTTGTCAATGTTGAAAATTTCATCCTACTTGCATCTTTTTTATTGCAAACAAACCTTATTATATTATATCCAATAACACTGCCCTCCTGGTCAAAATCGGTAGCCACAATAAAATCGTCAGCTTGTTTAGCTAAATTTTTAAGAACATTTAGGTATTTTTTTGTGAATTCTGAATTTTTTGAAATATCTGAAGATGGTTTCCATATTAAATCGAAAGTAGGATATGTAAAAGATTTGTTTTTTTCTGTTAAATTATATAAGTGCCCAACTGCACAACCAATTAAAATTTTTTTGTTATTATGTTTTATTTCATAATAGGGCACTTTAGTGATTAACTTTTTTGTTATTTTCCCAGTAGCCAAAGCCTGTGCTATCTTTTCACTTTGACTTGGTTTTTCTGTGATTATTAATTCTACCATCTACATTTATGTTTTTGCTAACTTTAAATTACTTTTGGATTAGAAATGTTAAGTTTTTATCAAAGAATTTTCCTGATTTTAGAATTTTAAAATTATCTCTTATTAATAATTTTTTAAGTTCAAAAGAATTATAAAGATAATAATATCGTTGATAAATTTTATCTTTTTGTTTCCATTCAATGTAAGTCTCTTTTTTATGAAAAATAAATTTTGGATATTTATTCCAGACAGAAATGAAGCATTGCCCGTTTTTCTTTAAAACTCTGTAAATTTCTTTCAATGATTTATCTGCATTTTCTTTAGTTAAGTGGTGTAATGAAGCCAAATTTAAGATATAATCAAAATAATTTTCTTTAAATGGAATTTTTATCATATCTGCTTTCTTTAATTTTATATTTAAACTGTATTTATTAGAAAACTTTTTTGCATACTTTAACATTTCAGAAGAGAAATCTATCCCATACAAATCAAAACCTTTGAAAAGTTTTAAGTTTCTACAATTGCCACACCCTATTTCTAATAATTTACCTTTTTTCCAATTTAGGTGATATAATCCTTTTTCATATACCTTTTGCCTGAAGTTATTCCAAGATTCAGCTAATGAATCCCAAACCTGTTCTTGATTCATATTTCTATTATTTTTCCTTTTCTTCCCACATTAATAATTCTTGTATCTCCTATCTTTTCTTCTATGCCTTCAGCTTCATGAACATGGCTGCATAATAAAATGTCTGGTTTGAAGGATTTAACTGCTTTTGTTATGCCTTTTGAACCTGGAAAGAAAGATGTTAACTCGCCCATCTTCAATCCATCTGGATGAACATGCGTGACCATTATTTTCTTCTTTAAACCTTTTATGTTGTCAAAACCACTTTTTAAATATTTATAAATTTCATCTTCCCTTAACTGGCTTATCCCTACGTTTGCTCCACCACATCCAAAAATTCCAACGTCTTCATACTTAACAGAATATCCATGAATATTTTTTACACCGTAAAGTTCTGCTAAGAAATCCGCTGTTGCAAAACTTTCGTGATTTCCAGGAATTATTAAAACTTTTTTCTTTTTCTTAACAAAAGGTCCTATAATTCCTTTAGCAGAAGAGTCTGCAAAAGTCAAATCCCCGCATAAGATAACTACATCTGCTTTTTCTTTAACTGCTTTTTCAGCTAGAGAATTAGCTAGTCTTGTATCCCCGTGAATATCCCCTGCCGCCAAAATTTTTAGTTTCTTCTTCATTTTATAATTTTAAACCCCGTATATTTCCATAATGCTCTTGGAATTTTTATAGAACCATCCTTTTGCTGATTATTTTCTATTAAAGCCACTAATATTCTTGAGGTTGCAAGAGCAGTATTGTTTAAAGTATACAATGTTTTCCTGTTTCCTTTGTTATCAATATATTTAATATTTAATTTTCTTGCCTGATAATCTGTGCAATTAGACAAGGACATAACTTCCCCATATAATTTTGTTGTAGGTCTGTAAACTTCCAGATCTGTGCTTCTATGCTTCCAATCAGCTATATCTCCGGAACATATTTCTATAATATGATAAGAGAGTTCTAATGCTTTTAATATTTCCTCTGAATTTTTCAATAACTCATTGTATAATTTTTCTGAATCTTCTGGCTTGCAAAATATAAACTGCTCTACTTTATTAAACTGGTGAGTTCTCCACAACCCTTTCTCATTTATCCCATGTGCGCCTATTTCTTTCCTGAAGCATATTGAATAAGAAAAATATTTTTTTGGTAGTTCTGATTCATTAATTGTTTGATTTGAATGCATGGCCAACAAAGATTGTTCAGCTGTCCCAATTAAATTTAAGTCTTCTCCCTGAATGGAATAAACTGAATTTTCGATGTTTTTTTTGTCCATGGATGCATATATTGACTTTTCATTCAACATCAAAGGCGTTTCTATGTATTCATATTTTTTTTTATTCATAAAATCAATTGCAAACCTAATCAAAGCCTGGTTTAACAAAGCTAGGTTTCCCTTCATATAATAAAACCCATTACCTGAAACTTTTGCTGAAGATTCAAAATCAACCAATTTTAATTTTTCAGATAATTCAACATGTGTTTTAACAGGAAAATTGAAATTATGAATCCTTCCATATCTTTTTATTTCTTTGTTTTCTGATTCATCCTTCCCTATTGGTGTCTTTTTTGAAATAATGTTTGGAATCTGAAGCATAATCTGTTTAATTTCCAATTTTAATCTCAGTGTTTCTTCTTCAGTTTTGGATATCTTCTTTGGGATATCCTTTGCTTCTTTTATCAGTTCCTTAATTTTTCTTGAATCATTACTTTTTTTTGCTGAATTAATTTGCTCTGAAATATTGTTTCTTGACGCCCTTAATTTATCTAATCCTGTTTTTAGAATTCTCCATTTTTTATCCAAAGATATAAGTTTATCAACTAAAATAAGTTTACCTTCCTGAAATTTATTCTTTATATTCTCCTTTACTAATTCAGGGTTCTCCCTTATCAATTTAATATCTAACATAAGTAAAACAAAGGTTAACCTTATTTTAAATGTTACGGTTAAGTTTATATATAAATTAAAATTAAGGGATACCGTGATTGAGATTGTTGTAGTTGGAAGAGGTGGACAAGGGGCTGTTACAACTAGCAGGATAATTTCTATTGCTGGATTTTATGATGGAAAAGAAACACAAGCCTTTCCAAATTTTGGAGTGGAAAGGACAGGAGCGCCCAGTTATGCTTATGCTAGGATAGACAATAAAAAAATTAATTTAAGAAGCCATGTTTATAATCCAGATTATATCATTGTTTTAGACTCAAGTTTAATGAATGATATAATTGCTATTAAAAAACCAAAAACAAAATTAATAGTGGACAGCAATAAAAAAATTAAGAATGCTGTTACTTTTGACGCTACAAAAATAGCTTTAGAGATTATTGGAAAACCAATTGCAAACGCAGTGGTTTTAGGAGGATTTGCTAAAGCTAGTAAATTAATTACCTTGAATTCCTTATTAAAAGCAATAGATGAAGTTTTTAATAAAGAGGTGGCTGAAAAAAACAAAGAAGCTTGTAAAAAAGCTTATGATATGGTAAAATGAAAATAACGAAAGGTGCTGTAATAAGAGAACCCGGAAGTTCAGTTAAGAACAAAACAGGGAACTGGAGGACTTTTAAACCAGTTGTTAATAAAGAGAAATGCACTGGCTGTGGGCAGTGCTGGGCTTATTGTCCTGATAGTGCAATAAATATCATTAATAAAAAGTCTGTAATAGACTATGATTTTTGCAAGGGATGTGGCATCTGTGCTAATAATTGCCCTTTTAAGGGAATATATATGATAAAGGAGGAGAAATGAAAAAAGTATTGGAATGCAGTCATGCAATTGCTGAAGCTGTAAGATTATGCAAGCCAGGGGTTATTCCATTATACCCAATCACACCTCAGAGTGCTTAAAAGACACGAGGAAACGCATATAGTGGAAAAGCTTGCAGAGTTTGTAAACAATGGAGAATTAGACAGCAGAATAATCTATTCTGAATCTGAACATTCCATGATATCCTCTGCACAAGGAGCAAGTGCTACAGGAGTAAGAACCTTTTTTGCTACTTCATCACAAGGCTTGATTTATGGCTCTGAAATTATGCATATAATTTCCGGTATGAGATTGCCTATGGTTTGTGTTGTTGCAAATAGAGCCTTATCCTCGCCTATAAATATTTGGGGGGATTTAAGCGACTCTATGTCCCTAAGAGATTGTGGATGGATACAACTTTATTGCAAAAATGCTCAGGAAGCTTATGATACTATTTTAATGGGTTATAAAATAAGTGAAAAATTATTAATACCTGTAATGATTAATATTGATGGGTTTACATTAAGCCATGTTTATGAACCTATTGAATTAATAAAAAATGCAAAAACCTTTTTGCCTAAATATACCCTTAAAGACAGATTAGACCCAAATAAACCAATAACCATGGGTCCTGTTGGGGGACCAAACACATACATGAATTTTAAAAAAGACCAGCATGAAGATATGATTAAAGGAATTCAGGATATAAAAAAGATAAATTCTGAATTTCATAAATTATTTAAAAGAAAATATGGCGATGGATTAATTGAAGATTTTAATTTAAGAGGAAATAAGAAAGCTATTTTAATAATGGGCAGTTATTCTGGGACTGTGGGGGAATTTGTTAAGGACAAAGATATTGGTTTAATAAGAATTAAATGCTTCAGACCATTTCCAAGAGAGGAGTTGAAAAGGATTTGTAAAGACCTTAAGGAATTATATGTAATTGATAGAGCTGTTTCTTTTGGAAATAGAGGAGTCTTGTATACTGAAATAAAAGATGTTTTAGATATTAAAATAAAAGGTTTTATAGCTGGCTTGGGCGGGAGAGATTTGACTTTTAACCATTTAAACAAAATGCTTAAAATGGAAGAAGGGTGGTTGCTATGATATTTGGATTGCCAGAAGAAGAATATTTTGCATCAGGTCATAATGCATGTGCTGGGTGTGGATTAGCAATTGCTATCAGGATTGCTTTGAAAGCTGCTGGAAAAAATATAATAGTTGTAAATGCTACTGGCTGTTCAGAAGTTGTAAGTAGTTTATACCCTTTAACTTCATGGAAAATTCCTTGGATCCATTCAGCTTTTCAAAATGCACCTGCTGTAGCTTCTGGTATCAAAGAAGCCTTGGAATATTCAAAAAAAGACACAAAGGTTATTGTTTTTGGGGGTGATGGAGCATTATTTGATATTGGATTTGGGGCTTTATCAGGAGCTTTGGAAAGAGGGCATGATATAACTTATATCTGCTTGAATAATGGGGCTTATCAGAATACAGGTTATCAAAGAAGCGGGGCAACCCCAAAATTTGCATACACTTCAACTGCTCCTGCTGGTTCCAAGGTTCTTGGAAAAAGAGAAAGAGTAAAGCCTTTGTTAGACATTGTGATTGCTCATGGGATAAAATATGCTGCCACAGCTGGTATCCATGATGTCATTGATTTATATAAAAAGGTTAAAAAAGCTGTTGATCACAAAGGTCCAAGTTATGTTGAATTATTCTGCCCGTGTGTTCCTGGATGGAAGATAAATAGTGCTAATACCACCATAATTTCTGATTTAGCTGTTAAAACGCGGTTTTATCCTTTAATAGAATTTGATGGCAAATATCATCTTAAACAGATAGAAAAAACCTCAAATATTGAAGAATTTTTAAGATTACAAGGAAGATTTAAACATGTGCTAAAAAATAGAGAGATTTTAGAAGAAATCAAGAGGGATTTAGAAGAAAATTATCAAAAATATAGAAAATTATCTGAAAATTAGAGCAAGATTTAAAAGTGTTTTGTCTAAAATATATTTTCTAAGAGAAAGTTTTAAATATGTATTGGTAATAATATACTTTTAGGGGTATAAGATTGGTTAAGAAAAAATCTGAGAATGGGGTATTTGAGGTTTTTTTTAGAAAAAAACCAGCTATGATTCTTGTTAGTTTGAGAAAGAATGGCAAAAATAGGTATGGCAGTGTTTTAGCTAAAGAAGTTGATTGTACTTATTCCCATGCTGTTAAAATTCTTCAAGAAATGGAGAAGGCTAAACTAGTTGTATTTGAAAAACATGGTCGAATAAAATCTATTAAGCTAACAGAAACAGGAAATAAAATTGCTGAATATATAGATAAGATTAGAAGCTTGTTGTGATTTTTGATTTTATTATTTTGTTTAAAAATGGGCCCGATGGGATTTGAATTCGTGAGGCACTATTAATTTACTAGTTCCTTCCCACGACCCTCTGGTTTCACTCAAAAGATAAGAGCCAGATGCTCCACCAAGCTGAGCTACGAGCCCATTAAGTTTTAGGAAATTTATAAATTTAAAAGGTTATTGGATTGGAATTTTCATTTATTTTTATTTTATCAAAGCTTAAAAGATTTAAGCGGCTTATAATATATTGGTTATACAATATATATGACATCCAATATATAAATTATATAAAATAATTAAATTTATATATGATTAAAACCTTTAATCAAATATGAAAAATTCAAAA
>Ga0210057_1007261_pt1 | contig 13494 bp, 9 predicted proteins | sample CryGeyCG2114_010_2_FD_183968 | JGI IMG/M metagenome (GOLD analysis project Ga0210057, IMG submission 183968) | Groundwater microbial communities from aquifer - Crystal Geyser CG10_big_fil_rev_8/21/14_0.10 (SPAdes) (version 2) | ecosystem: Environmental > Aquatic > Deep subsurface > Groundwater ... | reverse complement strand
GTAATCTACGAAAGAAAAATAACACCCTTTGGAAACTCCGCAAAATTAGACGCACAGAAGAAGTATATAGGAAGAAGAGCATATGTCATAGTCCTAAAGGACTAGACATTAATTATGTCCCACAGCCTTCATACTAATAATATTTATATAGTAATTTTGTTATCCTAAATGTCAAATAAAATTTAAAAGGTGTGTGAAAATTTGTTAGGGTTTGAAAATTTAATAATAAAAAAACAAAAAAATAGTTTTTTAGAGAGTTTTATTTCTCAATTTATAACTAAGGGGTTGAAAAAATGAAAGCAAAAAGTTTGGTAAGTATTTTAGTCGTGTTGTTATTATGTGTAACAATTGTTTCTGTTAGTTTATTTGTATTCGGTTCTGAAGGAACTATAACCGGAGATGTGATTTCCGAGGAAGTAGTTTCAGAAGAAAAAATGACTGTAGATGATATCCCTGATGATATCTTGCAGTATATTAAGGAAGACCAGATGAGAAGGTTTTCGAAGGTGATGGTGATTATGCTGTAATCCACGGTGATGAGTTTGTTGCAACTTTTGAAAACGGTGAGGTTGTGTTTTCTGATGATGGCTGGAGTGTCAGCTCTGATTTGATAAAAATATTTAATGATGAAAAAGAAGTTCTTTTTGATGAATGGGAAGTTACTAAAGAAAAATTATCTGTTGCTTTTGAAAATGATGTTTTAGTTCAAGAATTTATTCATGAGGATGAAGGAATAGAACAAACTTTTACTGTCAAAGAAGATTTTGGTGACTCTTTTACATTAGTAAGTGAGCTTGATAAGGATGCTAAAGTTGAAATCTTACCAAACGGCGACTTAAAGCTTACTACTGAAAATGGTGAAGAGATGTTTATGACAGCTCCTAAAGCATGGGATGCTAATGATAAAGTTTTAGATGCTAAGTTTAGGTTGGATGATAATTTGAACATTGAAGTTTCTGGTGCAGAAGCTTATCCAGTTTTCATTGATCCTTTATGGTGGAACGGAAAAGCACATGGGAATTTAGACAATAATGTTCCTGAAAGTCAGGTAATATTAGACTCTAGTTTTGGATATGCTATTGCACGAGCTGGAGACATTAATAATGATGGCTACCAAGATGTTTTAATTGGTGCTCCTAATTATTCAGAATTTGGCGATTATATGACTGGTAAAATTTATCTTTTTTTAGGAAGTGGATATGGTATTAATAATGAACCAGATTGGGCAATAGAAGGTGGCTTTGTTGGTTGTGGTTCACCAGATAATGATTCTGGAGTAATGCCTCAATTAGGATGGTCTGTTTCAACTGCTGGTGATATGAATAATGATGGTTATGATGATTTTGCTGTTGGTGAACCTGGTTGGAAAGATAATAGAGGAAGAGTTGTAATTTTCTTTGGAAGTGCTGATGGTGTTGATGAATCTAAAACTGGATGTTTTTATGGTAGTAATTCAATAGGGGCAAGATTAGGTCATGCTATTTTAGGTGATTTAAAAATTTATGGAAACCCCTCTAATGATCTTTATGAAGATCTAGTTGTTAGTGCTCCTTATGAAGATGATACTGGAGCAATATATGTTGTTCAAGGTGAATCACAAGGTTTTAATAAATTTTCAGTTTGGTCTTCTAATGGAGGGAGTGTAGAAGAAGAAGAATCTGAATTTGGTTATAGTTTAGCTAAAATTTCAAATACTAAAATTGCAGTAGGAAGTCCTGAATATGAGGATGGAATAGGGATAGTCTCTATATGGAGAGCACGATCTATTGGACGGTTCCCTTATACAATATTTAAATTTAATAGTGGTCCTGATTGGACTTTATATGCTAAAGAAACTAATAATTCTGATAATAGAGAAAAAGGAGCAAGGTTTGGTCATGTTATTCATTCTGATGGTATTGATATGACTGGCGAAGGTAATCCTGATTTATTGATTGGAGCTCCAAATAAAGATGAATTAAGAGTAGGTTATGGTATGGCTACAGATGCCGGAAAAGCATATTTATGGGATATGAATTCAGAAGCTTCTGCACCCGATACAAATCCCAGTGTAACCTATATTAAAAAAAATTTACTTTGTACAGATTTACCTTCAGATCATGTAAAGTTTGGATCTACTTTATCTTTATTAGGAAATATTGCAGATAATAACGGGAGACCAAGTTTAGCAATCGGAGCACAATCCTGGTCAGTTACAATATTTAATGAAACCAATGATTGTCCTGAAACTTTATTACCTGGAAATTATGCTAAAACTATTGCTTTATTAGGAGAAACTACTAAATCTGGTTATAATGATTTTATGATTGGTGGAAGTAGTTTTGGTTCTATGAACAAATTCCCTTTTGTTTATTTATTTGAAGGAACTGATGAAGATTATATAAATCATTCAAATTATAAATTAGTTTCTGATAAGTATATTAATGAATTTGGTTATAACAATGATTATTATGCTGGTGGCGGTGCAGCAAACTTCTTTTATGAACCTGCATTCCAAGGATTAGAAGTAATTAGTGGAAAATGGTATAATAATGATAAGGCTTATCTTGTTGTTGGAAGTCCTTATTATTCTACACCTGAATTAATTCATACAGGAAAGTGGTATGTATTTGAAGTAAATGACCAGAATACTACAGAAGGTGGAATGAATGGAATTTCTGCTATACCTAAATCTTCATTAGAAGGAACTTATCCTCATGAATATTTGGGAATAAGTGAAAATCCATATTTAGATGGTCAAAGTGATTCTTCATCAAGTGTAGCTATTGGAGACTTTAATGGTGATAATATACCGGATATAGCAATTGGTTCACCAATGTCTATCTGTAATTATGTCTATATTGATGACATGATAAACCACGAAGAATCTGGTTTTATAAGAGTTTATTTAGGTTCAGAAGATGGTTACTGGTTTGACCAAGATGAAGCTAATTGTACTAGATTTGGATATAAAGTATATGACGGTTTTGGTTGTTCCTTATCTGCAGGAGATATTGATTTGGATGGTTATGATGACCTTTTGATTGGTTCGGCAACTCAAAATTATACGACAGTACCTAATGGTTCTCTTTATATATATCCAGGAAATGAATATTGCCTAAGTAGTACAGTTAAATGGAATGTCACTCAGCCTTATCAATTAATAAGTTATGGAAGTAGTTATGGATTAAAATCCATGATAAGCAGAGGAAGTTTAAATAATGATGAGTATCCAGATATAGTAGTTGCAGATCATTATAAAACTTATATCTATAATGGCAATGATGCATTCTATAAAATTCACACAATGCCTGATCAGGAAACTGATACTTGGGGATATGTAAGTTCAATGGATACTGGTTATTCAGATGGCCATAAACTTCTTGTAATCGGAAAGACTGATTGTGATAACTCTGGAACTGAACAAGGTTGTGTTGAAATATTTAAACATCATCCTGGACAATATGACTTTGATCTTATTCAGAGAATTTGGGCACCACAAGAAGGTTCATTCTTTGGTAAGTCTATTTCAACAATACCAATAGATGGTGGTTCTGGAGCTTCAGAATTAGCAGTAGGTGCTCCAAGGTATCATACTTGGTCTACATCTAATTGGGTTGGAAAAGTTTACCTTTATGAAGGAAATGATGTTGGTGGAGACATAGATGAAGATCCTATTTGGACTTCTGTATCAGATGGAACTGATGACGATTTTGATTATCTTTTCGGAGCCAAAATAAAATTAGAAAGGATTGATACAGATGGTTATGCTGATTTGATATCTGCTTATATGCCTAGACGTTATCAAGTTTTACCTTATGGTCCAGGTAATAATGAGTATGAATCAACAGGATCTGCCATAATCTTTAAAGGTAATTATCAGGATACCTTAGAAACAGGATTTAGTGAAGCTCAGTGGTGAGCTCTTCTTTTTTTCTTTTTTTATTCGTAAATATTAAATAATAGCTAATTCTATAATATATTACTATAAGGGGGATGATAAATTGAAATTAAACAAAATACTAATTTTATTTGTAGTACTATTACTATGTACTACTGTAGTCTCGGCCGGTTTTTGGGATTCAATAACTGGAAAATTTAATTTAAGAGTAGCTTTGGGGATTGATGATGCTGATGCTTCTAATCCTGTAAACAGAGCCTCTGATGATATGTCAAGTACATTAATTAAAAAATCATCAGGTGTAATTGGAGATTTACCAGGAAGAGATTCTGATAGAGTAATAAGTGTTCTCTATAAAAGCCAAGTTTCTCCAAGAAAAGTAACACACTATATGGACTTTTCAGGTGAAGCTAACAACATTATGGTTGTTAATACTAACTTAAACCAATTACAAACTTCTTTTACTGACATGAGTGAAGAATTAAAATTATCTATGGAAGCATTAGGAGAACAAATTATAAGCAACTGGGGCATTGAAGAAGATGAGTTTAAAGCTTTAGGACAATTCTTAGTTACTGAAGAATCTGATGAACTTCAAGTATTAGGTCAAGGTGTTTTAATTGGAAATGGGATGTCTGAAGAAGATATTGTTTTAACAAGCGGTTTAGAAATAAAAAATCCAAAAACATTTAGTTCTCAGGATAGAGTAAGAATCATGAGTGTACCTGCTAACGATAATCCAGCTTCTGCACAATATACTTTAGAATTTGAAGCTGATTGTGATTTATCAGATGCTGAAGGTTTTGGTAGTTCTCAACCTTGTGTTTATTTGTCTACAGCCAAGCAAGATGGTTTCTTATTAGGAGATATTCAAGCTAAAGATGTTTACATTGCAATTAAAGAAGGAGCTTCTGAAGAACCTCAAGAAACTTTCCCAACATGTAATAATGAGCTAGATGATGATGGTGATGGATATGTAGATAACCAGGATTCAACTTGTTCAAGGTGTACTGATTTGGATGGTGGTATAAATCTTGAAAATTCTTCAATGGCTCAAGTAACAATACTTGATATGCCAATGATAGCTTATGTTGATAGTTGCCATGAAGGTATTTTGAGAGAAGCTGTTTGCTTTGAAGATGGATCTCACTTCGTTGATGTGATTTGTCCTGAAGGACAAGTTTGCTTTAATGGAGCTTGCATTGTAGAACCTGATAATACTGTTTATGTAGGTTATAATGAATTCCAAGCAATGAATGGTAATTTGAATCAATTATTAGAAAGAAGAGTAACTGCTTTGGCTACAGCTAAGAAATTTGCAAATGCTGCAGGTATTGCCATACCTCAAGTAGCTTCTGAGATTGCAATACCACAAGTAGCCAAGAAAATGGTTGACTCTAAAAAGTTAGTTGATTCTAAAAAGTTAGTAGATTCACAAGAGTTAGGATTTTTTGCTAAGCTATTTGGAAAGAAATAAATTTTTTTTCTTTTTTTTAAGCGACTTTCTTTTATTTGTTTTTATTGTTTTTGAATAAAATAAAATAATTATTCTTTATCTCTTCTTTTGAAAATAGTTGGTTCTTTGCCTAATCTAATAAAAGCATTTTCCCACATATCATCATAAAGATGTAAGCCTTTACTCATGGCTCTTATTTGACCATCTTTTACGCCAATCTCAGCAGCCATATATTCTTTCATTTGTTGTAAACCTGCTAAGTTAACTGGAAAGCCATTATATAAATCCCAAGACCTAAAATAAACCATAAAATGTAATGTTTCATTTCTAATTCTTGTATCTATTAATCTTAAACATGGTGGATCAGGAAGTAAAACATCAGAAGGCATGCCAACTTCAAGAGTAGCTTGGTTTGTATTATGTCCATCTTTTTTGTACATGTTAATAACTTCTTGAACTGGATTTACTCCTAAAGGCATATCTATTTTTTCTTCCAAAGAATTTATCTTTAATGTTAATGGAATTCTAGGTCCAACTAATCTTTCACCATAGGTGTATTGTTCATTAGGCTGTTTTGCATCAGTTAACAAGTAAGCTAAATAATCTCTTGCAACTTCTTCAGAAGTAGGGGCTAAATGTTCTTTACCATAAGGCATTATAGGTACTAATGGCCCAGTTCCAGGATGAGTAATGTCCATAATAAAAGTATCTATCTCTAATCTTTCCTGACCAACATAACTTCCTCTATTATTAGCATATCTTTGGGACCATTTAAAAGTTCCATTTTCATTTTGTTCTAAGCAAGCAAATAAAGCAGTAGCCCAAGCATCATCCAAGTCCCTGGCTTTTAAGCAACAAATTGGTTTTAAATCTTCCATATTAATTTCACCTCTATTTTTAAATAAAAATAAACTAGACCTTTAAAAAGTTTTCTTAGAATTATCTTTTTTTCAGGCAACATTCGCACCTGAATTTTGGTATGAATATATTGTCAGAAGCAAATACTTCCATTTCTTTGCCACAATCAAAGCAAGCAACTCTTTTTTTGTTTTCGTCCATACTACATATGAGTAATATCAATTTTTTTATAAAGCTTTTGGTAAAAAATCTTAGCTGCGATATATTTAAATATCTTCCAATAATAAAGTAGAGTAATGCAATTAGATTATAAAGAAGCTCATAAAGTGTTAAAGGACTATAACATAGAATGTCCCAAGTATGAAATAGCGGCCTCTAAAAATGAAGCTGTAAAAATAGCTAAAAAGATAGGATTTCCTGTAGTTTTAAAGATAACTTCTAAAAAAATCATACATAAGACTGATATTCAAGCAGTTAAATTAGATTTAAGAACTGAAAAAGAAGTTGAAAAAGCTTATGATAGTATAATCTCAAAAGTTTCTAAAAAAGACATAGATGGGATATTAGTTCAAGAAATGGTTCAAGGACACTATATATTAATCGGTATGAAAAGAGATGAATCTTTCGGAGCAGTAATAGCTTTTGGTTTGGGTGGCATATTTGTAGAAGTAATGAAAGATGTTAGTTTTAGGATTGCACCATTAACTTCTAAAGATGCTAAAGAAATGATTAAAGAAATTAAAGGTTATAAATTGTTAAAAGGGTTTAGAGGTTCTGAAAAAGTTGATACAAATAAATTAGTTGAATTGTTACTAAAAGTTTCTAAGTTGTCTATGGAAAATGAAGATTTGAAAGAAATTGATTTTAATCCTGTTGTTGTTAACAGCAAGGAAGCAAAAGTTGTTGATGCGAGGTTCATAAGATGAAAGAGTTGTTTGAACCTAAAAGCGTGGCTGTTATAGGTGCTTCAAGAAATAAGCTTAATGTTGGGCATGGTGTTTTGTACAATTTAATTTATGGCGGCTTTTTCAAAACTAAGTTTAACAAGCCTTTCAAAGGCAAGATATTTCCTGTCAATCCTAAGGCTGACAAGATATTAGGCATGGACTGTTATGCTTCTGTTAAAGACATTAAGGTTGAGGTAGATTTGGCAGTTATTGCTGTAAATGCCGAATTTGTTCCTTTGGTTATCAAGGAATGTGTTGAAAAGAAAGTTAAAGCCTTGATTGTGATTTCAGCTGGCTTTGGCGAGTTGGGTGAGAAAGGCAAAGAACTGCAGGCTGAGATTGTGGCATTGGTTAAGAATGCTAATATTCCTCTGGTTGGTCCTAATTGTTTAGGAATTATTAATCCGCATTTTAATTTGAATGCTTCTTTTGCGCCAGCAATGCCTCCTTCAGGTTCAATTGGATTTATAAGCCAGTCTGGTGCATTGGCCGACAGTGTAATTGACTGGGCTTTGGAAAAAGATTATGGGTTTAGCAAGCTGATTAGCTATGGCAATGCTGCTGTCTTGGACCTGAATGATTTTATTGCTTACTTGGATAAAGATAAAGATACTAAGGCAATTGCTGTTTATGTTGAAAGCATAAGAAATGGAAAAGAGTTCATGAAGATTGCCAAGTCTGTTAAGAAGCCCATTGTTGTTATTAAAGCTGGTAAGACTGAGCAGGGAATGAAAGCTGTATCTTCGCATACTGGGAGTTTGGCTGGAAGTTATGAAGTTTACAAAGCTGCGTTTAAACAATCTAATGTTTATTTGGTTGAAAATGTTGAGGAACTTTTTGAAGTGGCTGAAGTGTTAGCTTTATTGCCTAAGTTGAAAGAGAATAAAATTGCTGTTATTACTAATGGCGGTGGTGCTGGAGTTTTGACTGCTGATTATTGTTTTGAAAATGGATTGATGTTATCTAAGTTAAGTTCTGAAACTATTACTGAATTGGAAAGTCATATGCATCCTGCTTGGTCTCGTTCAAATCCAATTGATTTGGTTGGAGATGCTTTGCCTGATAGGTATAAAGAAGCCATGTTTAGAGTTTTGAAGCAGAAAGATGTTAATGGGTTGATTGTTATACAGACATTGCAGACAATGACTGATCCTGTTGAGAATGCTAAGGCTATAATTTCTGCTAAGAAGCATTTTTCAGATAAACCTATAATTGCAGTTTATATGGGTGGGATGTTTACTAAGCAAGGCAAAGAGTATTTGGAAGAACATTCAATACCTGTTTTTAATGATCCTGAGAAAGCTGTTAAGGCGATGAAGGCTTTAGTTTAGTTTTTTCTTATAAGTTAGCGGCTTTCTTTAGTTTGCTTATTTCTCTTTCTTATCGACAACTAGCTTTGTTTAGCAAAGGCAAAGTGTGATTGTGATTCCTTTCTTGATGGAATCTTTTTTTCAGCTTTTAAAATAATATATTCTACTTGAATTTCAATCCCTAATAGTATATTTTGGTAAAATATACTTTCTGCATAGAGTATATTTTAGTAAAATATATAAATAGGTTTAAATTATAGGACTATAAAATGGAAAAAATAATGATAAAACAAATTTTAATTGAACAACGAGAAATATTTGAAAAACCAATGGGAATTGTAAAACGTAAGTTTCCTCAAAATATTTTAAAAAATCCTAAAATTGTAGTTATAACTGGTATAAGAAGGTCTGGTAAGTCAACTTTATTAAAAGAATTTTCTTGTTATTATAAGGATTATAGTTATGTTAATTTTGAAGATGAAAGGTTCTTAGATTTTACTTATCAAGATTTTAATGCTTTGCTTGAATCTTTTTTGGAGATAAATAGTAAAACTAAGACTTTCTTCTTTGATGAAATTCAAAATATAAAAGGTTGGGAAAAGTTTGTAAGAAGGCTTTTTACAGATAAATTTAAGATATTTGTAACTGGTTCAAATGCTAATCTGCTTAGTTCAGAAATTGCAACTTCTTTAACAGGAAGGAACTTGAAAATTGAATTATATCCTTTTAGTTTTGAGGAATATTTGTCTTATCTGGTTTTTCCGTTTAAAAAAATATATAATACAAAAGAGAGGGCACAAATATCAAACCATTTAGCAGATTATTTTAACTATGGTGGTTTTCCAGAAGTAATTAAAACAAAAAACTATGAAGAATTGACAGGAATATACCAGGATATTTTGATTAAAGACCTTTTGGTCAGGCTTAAGATAAGGGATTCTAAAGATTTTCGTGAATTAGCTTTATATTTGCTTTCTAATATATCAAAAAAAATAAGTTATAATCAAATTAAAAATTTGTTTAAATTTAGTAATACTTCTAAAGTTAAAAATTATGTGGATTTTTTATCTGAAGCATATATGTTTTTTACAGTAACTAAATATGCAGTTTCATTAAAGAAACAATTAGTAAACAATAGGAAGATTTATGCTATTGATCTGGGTATTATTAATGCTGTTGCTTTTCAATTCAGTAAGAATAAAGGAAGATTGATGGAAAATTTGGTATTTTTAGAATTAAAAAGAAGAAATAAAGATATTTTTTATTTTGAAGAGAAATCTGAATGCGATTTTTTGATAAAACAGGGTACACAAATAATAAAAGCAATACAGGTAACAGATAATCTTTCTAATTTTGATACCAAAAAGAGGAAAATTACCGGTTTATTAGAGGCTATGAATATGTTTAAATTAGATGAAGGATTAATTATTACAAGTGATATGGAAGACGAATTATTGATTGAAAATAAAAAGATTAAGATAGTTCCGTTATGGAAATGGTTATTAAATTTATAATTATTTTAAGTTAGCGGCTTTCTTTAGTTTATTTAATTTATTTTTGATTGGTTAATTTGATTATTGGCTGAGGTCTGCCAACAAATCTTAATTTCTCATTAAACAATCTAAAGCCAACAAAGAAACGGCTACAACAAACTTTTAAACTTTAAAAAATAAAATGGGAATATTCTAAAAAAGCTTTAATCTAAAATATTCTATAGTCTTATCCAAACCATCATCTAAATTAATTTTAGGTTCCCAAGCACACCATAATTTAGCCTTAGTAATATCTGGACGCCTTTTTTGTGGATCATCTTTAGGGATAGGATGGTAAGTTATCCTTGAATTAGAATCAGTTTTTTCAACAACTTTTTCAGCCAGTTCCTGCATTGTGAATTCTCCAGGATTGCCCAAGTTCAAAGGTTTTGTATAAGAGCATCGCATTAATTCATATAAACCAAGAACTAAATCATCTACATAACAAAAAGACCTTGTTCTTGTGCCGTCACCATAAATTGTTATGTCTTCATCTTTCAAGGCCTGAATAATAAAGTTTGAAACTACTCTGCCGTCATTGATAGCCATCTTCGGACCATAAGTATTAAAGATTCTTGCAATCCTTATGTCAACATTATGCTGTTCTTTATACTGAAAAAATAAAGCTTCAGCAGCTCTCTTCCCTTCATCATAACATGAACGAGGACCAAAGCAATTTACATGCCCCCAATAACTTTCTTCTTGTGGGTGTTCCAATGGGTCGCCGTAAACTTCAGAAGTTGAAGCCTGCAAAATCCTTGCTTGATGTAACTTTGCCAAGCCTAGCATATTAGTAACACCTAAAGTGTTTGCCTTAATTGTTCTAATACCATTATGTTGATAATGGATTGGAGATGCTGGACAAGCTAAATTATAAACTTGATCAATATGTTCATTAAGAAATAAAGAGTTAACTATATCATGAGGCAATAGAGTGAAATTTTTATTATTAATTAATTCTTTTACATTTTCTTTTGAGCCAGTAAAAAAGTTGTCAACACAAATAACTTTCTCATCTTTATTCAATAAGAATTCGCATAAATGACTTCCAATGAATCCTGCGCCGCCTGTTACTAAAATATTCACTTTCTTCCAACTCCAAAATATTCAAATCCTGAGTCTTTCATTTGAATGTCCAAACCCTGGGCATACAAGTTCCTGAAATCAAAAATAGTCTTAGAATTCATATTACTAACCAACAATTCTAAATCCGGAGTTCTGAAAGTTTTCCATTCAGTCATAACAATCAAGGCGTCAGTGTCATTAACAGCAGAATATTTGTCATTAAAATATTTGATGGATTCACTTTCAGGAAAATGTTTCTGGAATTCTTCAGTAGCTTTTGGGTCGAAGCATTGAACTTTAGCTCCAGCTTCTGTTAATCTTTTGACTAATTTTAGTGAAGCTGAATCACGAACATCATCTGTTTCTGCCTTGAATGCCAAGCCCCAAATTCCAAATGTTTTGTTTTTGATATCAGACTGATAATGATTAAAAATCTTGTCAACAAGATAGTCTTTATGATTTTCATTAGTAGGATTAATGTTAGAAATAATCTTTGTATCCAATCCAATAGTCTTGGCAGTATCAGCTAAGGCTTGAGTGTCTTTAGGAAAACAACTGCCACCATAACCTGGTCCTGGCTTGAAAAATTGATTGCCTATCCTTGAATCAGTGCACATTCCTTTTAATACATTTAACACATCAACTTCTACACCTAAATGAGAACTTAATTGGTCAGCTAATTGAGCCAATTCTTCTGTAAAAGCTATTTTTAATGCTAACATACCATTGGAAGCATATTTTACTATTTCAGATTCCAAGGGATTCATGTGAATTAAAGGGTGGCCATTTAGGACATAAGGCTTGAAAAGTTTTTCAAGCAACATTTTAGCTTTAAAAGAATTTGTGCCAATAACTATCCTGTCTGGCTTTGAAAAATCTTCTATTGCAGTACCTTCTTTTAAGAATTCAGGAATTGAAGCAACGTCAAATTCAATGTTTTTATTTCTTTTTTCAATTTCTTTTTTGATTAATTTTTCAATTGTTAAATGAGTGCCTGCAGGAACTGTACTTTTTGTTGCTATAACTTTATAATTCTTAATATTTTTTCCAATGTTTTTAGCGACAGCCTCCACATATTTTAAGTTAGCAGAACCATCTGAATTAGAAGGAGTGCCAACAGCAATTAAGTCTATAGTAGCTTCTGAAGTTTTTGAAAAATCAGTAGTTGGAATAAAGTTTCCTCTTTTAAGAGCATCATTTAATAAATCTTGAAGACCTTTTTCGTAAATATAAGGCTTGCCCTGCTTAAGCATTTCAACTTTTTGAGAATCTACTTCACAACCAATTATTGTATTATCTTCATTTTCTGCAAAGCATAATCCTGTTATCAAGCCAACATAACCTAGCCCGTGTATGGCAATCTTCATGTTAAGGAATAATCGAAATTCTATTTATAAGATTTGTGCATATTTACTCTCAATTTGGCTATATTTAGATAAAATTTAAAAGCATTTAATCATTAAAATTCCTTGATGAAACAGTCAAAAGTAGCAATATTAAGAACCAAGCCTGAAACAGTAATCAAGGATTATCGTGAATTACTGAATTTAGCAGGTTATCAAAAAGAGTTTGCTAAAACTAAAGAAACTATTTTGAAATTAAATTTATCCTGGTCATTGTATTATCCAGCTTGTTCTACAGAACCTTGGCAGCTGCATGGTGTTCTGGATGCCATGGATAAGGATGGCTTTGATTTTAAACAATTGCATGCTGTTGAAAATGAAACTGTAGTTACTAATGTTTGGAAAGGTGCCAAAGGTAACAAATGGTTAGATATTTTAAAACAATATAATTTAAAATATGAACCTTTGACTGAGACTAAATGGGTCAAATACAAGCCTAAGGCTGAAATGTTGGCCTTGGATAATGTTTTCAAACCTTGTGGTTCTAAATCTCATGAAGAAACTGCTTATTCCTTGCCTGAAATGTTTATTGGAAAAAATATAATTCATTTCCCAACTTTGAAATGTGTACATCCAGATACTGAAATTTTTTTAGCAGATGGAACTTTAGTTAAAATTAAGGATGTGGTTGATAAGATTCATGGTAAATCTTTAGTTGAGACAACTTATGATTTCGATAAGGTTGCTGATAATCTAAAGGAAATTATTAGTTTGAATAATAAAGGTAGACTTAAAACAGCTTTGTCTTATAAGTTTTGGAAGACTCCTATAGGCTGTAATAACATTATAAAAATAATTACAAAGACTGGGAAGGAAGTCAAGGTTTCTTTAGTCCACCCTTTTTTAACTCCGTCAGGATGGAGAGTTGCAAGTGAGTTAAAAGAAGGGGAAAGGATTGCAATTCCAAGAAAGATAAGAGTAAATGGCAAATCCCAGTTATTGCCCAAAATTAAAAGCCTTAATCATGATAATATAAATGTTGAAAAAATATCTTTTAAAAAAGGGAAGAAATATTCTATTAAATTTCAAAAAAATATTATAAA
>Ga0210057_1007260_pt1 | contig 13497 bp, 11 predicted proteins | sample CryGeyCG2114_010_2_FD_183968 | JGI IMG/M metagenome (GOLD analysis project Ga0210057, IMG submission 183968) | Groundwater microbial communities from aquifer - Crystal Geyser CG10_big_fil_rev_8/21/14_0.10 (SPAdes) (version 2) | ecosystem: Environmental > Aquatic > Deep subsurface > Groundwater ... | reverse complement strand
GATATACGCAAGTCGAATTGCGGCCAAAGTTGACAATAATGCTCTTCAAGATGGATATCAACTTTATCATCATACCTTTTTCTTCACCCCAAAAGGTAAGTGGACAGTGGTTCAACAAGGGATGAACGCTCAAAGTCGCTGGGCTCGACGCTATCATTGGTTATCTGATAATGTCAGAGATTTTGTTTGCGAGCCACATTCCGGGATTGCTTCAGAAACCAGAGGAATTGTTATGAACCTGGTTGCTCGGGAATCAGATAAAGCAAGAAAGGTTACTGCCAAACTTGCTTCAGAAAAACCGGAAAAAACTATTAAAGAAATTAAAAAATTAAGAAATTTAAAACTGGATCCTCACCATGAAGTCTTAATCTCTGATATTAATCCAGAGAACCTGGAAAAAATTTTCTTGTCAACTTACCAAAATCAGCCAGAAAATTTTGAAAAGCTACTGGGAATGAAAGGGGTTGGGCCAAAAACAATTCGGGCTTTGGCTTTGATTTCCGAACTTATCTATAAAATCCCTTATTCAATCCGTGACCCTGCTACTTATTCCTTTGCCCATGGCGGAAAAGATGGTACTCCATATCCAGTTGACCAAAAAACCTATGAACAATCAATCTCAATCTTAGCCCAGGCAATTAAAAGAGCCAGGCTTGGCTACTATGAAAAACTCCACTGCCTCCGTCGTTTGTGCTAAAATATACCTCTGATATGTCTCGATTTCAAAAAAACAAACAAAAACTTGGTTATCGCACTCCCGAGCATTTTCGGGAGAAATTTTCTGTCCCCAAAGCCCCTGTTAAACAAAAAATTCGCTTTACCCAACATAAGGGTTAATTATGACAAAATCTATTTTGGCAAAAACCGCTACCGGAGAAGTCCAACTAACCATCACTATTCCTGTCCAGGAAATCAAAGCAGCCTATGATAAGGCTTTTGAAGAAATCGCCAAAGAGTTAGAACTTCCAGGCTTCAGAAAAGGAAAAGCTCCCAAAAAATTATTAGAAGAAAAAATTGATAAATCAAAAGTCTATGAAAGAGTACTTCAGACTCTTGTGCCCCAGGCCTATATCGAGGCGGTCAAAGAACACAATTTAAAACCGATTCTTTCTCCAAAAGCTGAACTCTTAAAAGTCAAAGAAGGGGAAGATTGGGAAATTCGGGCGACGACTTGCGAAACACCAGAGGTGGAACTAGGAAAGTATAAAGAAGAGGTAAGAAAAGCACTAGCCCCAACGAAGATATGGACCCCCGGAACACAGAAATCACAGAAGTCTTCGGAGAACACGGAAGATGAAAAAACCCAAAAAGTAGTCCAGAAATTATTGGAAATTGTTAAAGTCGATCTCCCAGAAATGCTGGTCGAAGATGAAGTTAGCCGTACCCTTGCCAATTTAATTAATCAAACTAATACTTTGGGGCTGACAATTGATCAATATCTTTCCTCAATTGGAAAAACTGCCGAAACATTGCGAGCGGAATATAAAGAAAAAATTGTTGGCCAGTTAAAACTTCAATTTGCCTTGGACGAAATTGCCGAAAAAGAAAAAATTGAAGTCTCTGATAAAGAAGTAGATGATTTGATAAAAGCAGCTGGAGACGAAAAATTGAAACAAAATCTCAATGAACCATTTCAGAAAGAATACCTGAAAGGAATTCTAAGAAGAAGAAAATCGCTTGACTTTCTTGTCAAACTTTGATATTTTTGTTGGGATGACTCCAAAAGGACAGAGCATAAAATCAAAAACCCTGCCAAAAGACTTAATCGAGGCTTTGCGTGACTTGGGAACAGGCCTTGGCACAGATGTTCAAGAACAAACTGGAATCCGGCCTAGAAGAACCTCGCAAACAGTCTTTTCGCAAGAACCAAACCCTTTTGAAAACCGAGAATTTGAAGAGATATCTGGTCGCCGACTGCGCCAGGCAGAGGTGGTCAGAAGACAAGAAAAACTGGTTTTCTCGGCTAAAGAACAAGAAACTAAAGCTAAAGTAACCGCTCTTCAAGAAGAGGTCAAAAAACTTGCTTCGGCCACTAAAAATTTAACTAAAGAAGTAGAAATTGCTGCCGCCGAAACCCCGGTTCGACCTGGGATTTATCACGAGACTTTCTTTGAGAAACTTATTTCTTTTGTCAAATCCTTAACTAAAAAAATTGAAGATGCCTCGGTTTGGCTGGCTGCCTGGAATTCTAGGGCAAAAAAACGTCCCTTTTATTGGGCTCAAGTTCAAAAATCTGGCACCAAGTTTATGCTCTCAGGCGAACGCTACATGGCCACCCAGGCTGGTTAAAACCCTATTAAAGTTATATGGTAAACCACGAAACTCAGCAGGGTATAACCAATAATGAAAGTGAGCCTCTTACTCTAGGTCAGTTTCTCACCCAATGCCGAGAAAGACTAGGGATGTCTCCCAAGGAGGCAGCAAAAAAGGTAGGCATCTCACTAGTATATCTAGAAAGGTTAGAAGATGATCGAGCCAAAAATCCATCACTTTCAATAGCCTTCTGTCTTGCAGAAACCTATGGGGTAAGCGTAGAAGCTCTGGGTCAAGCTCAAGCACGGAAAGAAGAATACCAAATAACTCAAAAAATTCAAGGGCTTGAAAAAGTTGTGGGAGTAGAATTACTATTGCCTCTTAATGAGGTTTCGCCTCACACCAGAGAATTATACCTTAAGTTTTTATCCCACCTCGCCTCTTCTCAACCTAATTGCAATTCATCTTAGCTTTTAGTAAAATCTATTTATTAAGGATGGCTAGCTCAGAGGAAGAGCGCTTCGTTGACATCGAAGAGGTCATAGGTTCGAGTCCTATGCCATCCACCACTGATTTATGAAGAAAAACCTAGAAACCATGAGGCATAGCTGCAGTCATGTTTTGGCGGCAGCTGTTCTTAAACTTTATCCTGGGGCAAAACTCGGCATTGGGCCAGCGATTGAGGAAGGTTTTTATTATGATTTTGAATTCTCCAAGTCCATAAACGAGGAAGATTTTTCTAAAATTTCCGATTTAATGAATCAAATTATTAAAGAAGGATTGCCTTTCAAAAAAGAAGAAGTTTCAATCTCTGAAGCCAAAAAACTATTTAAAAATCAGCCTTATAAGCTTGAATTAATTTCCGACCTCGAAAAAGAAGGAACCAAAGAAGTCTCAGTCTATAAAACCGGTGATTTTCTGGACCTCTGTGCTGGACCTCACGTTAAAGATACTTCCCAAATCGGCCCTTTTAAACTTTTGTCTTTAGCCGGCGCTTATTGGCGAGGAAGCGAAAAAAATCCCATGCTAACCAGAATTTATGGCACCTGTTTTCCTACCCAAAAAGAACTCAACGCCCATCTTCAAAATCTTAAAGAGGCAGAAGAAAGAGATCACCGTTTATTAGGAAAAAGGCTCGAACTTTTCAGTATCTCTGAAGAGGTAGGCGGAGGATTACCAATTTGGCACCCAAAAGGGGCGGTAATTCGGCAAATCATTGAAGATTTCTGGAAAAAAGAACATCAGGCTCGGGGATACGAATATGTTTACTCGCCTCATATCGGTTCAATAAATCTTTGGAAGCGCTCCGGTCATTGGGATTTTTACCGGGAAAATATGTACGCCCCAATTGTAATTGAGAATCAGAAATTTTTATTAAAACCAATGAATTGTCCCTTTCATGTCCAAATCTACAAATCAAAAATCCGTTCTTATCGTAATCTTCCCCTAAGGCTTTGTGAGCTGGGAACAGTTTACCGTTTTGAGCGGGCTGGCGTTCTTCATGGACTTGTTCGGGTCCGAGGGTTTACTCAAGACGATGCCCACATTTTTTGCCGCCCTGACCAACTTGAAGAAGAAATCGTGGGGGTTTTAGATTTAGCTTTATTTATGCTTTCGACTTTCGGATTTAAAGATTATGAAATTGATCTTTCTGTCAGAGATCCCAAAAACAAAGAAAAGTATCTTGGTGCTGACAAAATCTGGCAAAAAGCAGAAAAAGCTCTTGAGGAAGCCTTAAAAAAGAAAAAACTAAAATTCCATCGAGCCGAGGGTGAGGCTATCTTTTATGGTCCAAAAATCGACATAAAACTTTTAGACTCGCTTGGTCGAGGCTGGCAAGGTCCGACAATCCAGGTAGACTTCAATTTTCCAGAAAAATTTAACCTTACTTTTATTAATCAAAAGGGAGAAAAAGAACCGGTAGTTATGATTCACCGAACAGTTTTGGGTTCAATGGAACGATTTATTGGCACTTTAATTGAACAATATGCTGGGGCTTTTCCGGTTTGGCTTGCCCCAGTCCAAGCAGTGGTTATTCCAATTACTGACAAACAAGGCAAATATGGACAAGAAGTTGCCGAAAAACTCAAAAAAGAGGAAATTCGAGCCAAACTTGATGACCGTGACGAAACAACCTCGGCTAAAATTCGCGACGCCGAACTTGAGAAAATTCCTTACATGATTGTGGTTGGCGAAAAAGAAGTAAAGGCCAAAAATATTTCAGTTCGGCAAAGAGGCGAAAAAGATCTTGGAAAGATGACTCTAGAAAGATTTTTAGATAAAATCAAAACTGAGATTGAAAACAAAAGTCTTTCTTGATATCATTTAGTAAACCGAAGGTGGCAGGAAAAAAGTTTTATAGAATTAATCAATACATAAGAGCTCCGAAATTAAGAGTAATTGACGAGGAGGGAAAACAAATTGGAGTTTTGAGTCTGGATGAGGCTCTGGAGAAGGCTCGAAAAAATATGGTTGACCTGGTTGAAATTGCTCCAACAGCCACACCTCCGGTTGCTAAAATAATAGATTTTAAGAAATACCGCTACCTTGAGGAAAAGAGAGAAAGAAAAGCAAAAAAGGGGATTAAGGGAGGAAAAATAAAGGGGATAAGGTTAACTCCTTTTATCGCCCAGGCAGATTTTGATTTTAGAGTCAGAAAGTCCGAAGAATTCTTAAAAGAGGGAAATAAGGTTCGGGTTGTCGTCAGATTTACAAGGAGACAACTTGGAAAAAAAGAGTTTGGATATAATGTAATAAAAAGGTTCACCGAAGCGCTCTCCAATTTTTCTCAAGCCGAGGGAGAGCCAAAATGGTTAGGTAAAAACTTAATCTTAACTCTTTCTCCAGTCAAGGGAGGAAAAAATGTCAAAGAAAAAAACGAGAATCAGAAAATCAATTGCCCGCCGGTTTAAAATAACCAAAACCGGAAAGGTTTTGCGTCGTTCTTCTTTCGCTCGGCATCTTCGCTCAAAAAAAGGAAAATCTCGTTTAAGAAGGCTTAAAAAGATAAAAGTTTTTAAAGGTAAAACTGCTAAAAAAATTAAAAAATTATTAGGAAAGTAAAATGAGAGTTAAAACTGGACCATACCGAAGAAGAAAACACAAAGAAATTTTTGAAAGAGCCAAAGGTTACCGGATGACCCGGCATCGGCTCCTGAAACCAGCTTCTGAAGCCGTTCTCCACGCTGGCGAATATGCTTTTGCCGGCCGAAAACTGCGAAAAAGAGATTTCCGCCGGCTTTGGATAACTAGAATTTCCGCTGGACTTTCGGAATCTGGAATTTCTTATAGTCGTTTTATTTCAGGTCTTAAAAAGGCAAAAATTGACCTTGACCGAAAAATTTTGGCCGATTTAGCCGTCTCCGACCCCCAAACCTTCAAAGCGATTGTTGAAAAAGTCAAAAGCTAAATTTACCGGATCGTCAATTGCTAACGATACCGGATCGTTTTGAGCCTACAATCCGGTTTTACACTTACTCCAATATCAAATGTTTTATTTTCTCCAACTCCCGTTGATAATCCCTTTGTGATTGGACAAAACTTTGATATTTCTCAGAAGACGAGAATTGTTCAAGAATTGGTGATGGATCAACAATTTTCGAATCTTCTCTTTTCAGATATACTCGATAGGACGAATAAGGATAATCTTCTGGATTTTCAACTAGATAAGCACTCACGGGATTAAGGTGAATATAACGCGAGAGATGAATAAGCTGTTCGTCTGTTTCAATACGAACAGCTTTAAAATTTCCTTCGAATAGGGGCCCTCTGTTTTTGTATTTTATATTGAAATAATGAGCAAAACTATTTGTTAATCTTTGAATAAATTTTCTTATACCACTCTCTTTTTCTTGACGGAGAGTGAAGTGGAAGTGATTAGGCATAAGACAAAAATTTATGATGCTCACCAGAGGTTTCTTAAGATTTATCTGATATTTTTCTATGCCCACACGATAAATTGAAAATCTAGTGGGTGGACTTGGTTGGAGATAATATTCCATTGCTTCAAGAAATAATATATTTTCTCTCTTCCCCTTAAATATTGGAATACCTTGAATTGACCGATTGAGAATGTGATAGTATTCTCCAGTTGCTAAAATTGTTTTTCTTAACCCCATTAAGTAAAAAATACCACAAGATTACTGGATCGTCAATTGCTAACGATACCGGATCGTTTCGAACCTACAATCTGGTAAAAACTCCGTCCTTCTTGTAAGTTACTATCGGGCATGCTATAATTTCCTCGGTCGCACATGAACAACTAAAAAGTAAAGAAAAAGAGCAAACCAAGCGAGAGGAATAGCCCTCTCGACTAGGACTGAAAGGAGGAAGACGTGAGTAAAGGAGCTGGAGGCGCAGGTGGCGGCGGAGGCGCAGGTGGCGGAAAACCACCTAGGCCTGTCTGGAAGACGCTAGCAGCGTGGCTAATTAATGGCCTTGTCCTAATCCCCTTTTCTATGTTGATAGGGTGTCTCGGGGTACGATTCTTTGGACAAAGCTGGACTACAGCCGTGTTCGTCACTGGAACATTCGTCACCTCAATTGTAGCTTTTGGGGTGGTGATTGAGCCACGTTTGATAAAGCGTTATCCAGATATAGCAGATTGGATCGAAATTTAGTGTGCGACCAAAATAGCCCGGTTGGGTTCAATTCCCAACTCCTGTGTAAGGAATAATAAATAAAGGGCTCTCTCATTCCTTTTAAAAACTTCCTCTTGACCCGCCTTCGCCAAGGCTTCGGCGAGGTCTTCGCCCCAATTAATTGGGGCTTGACAAACTTAAAATCTCTGTGATATAAAATGCATAATGCGAAGACCAACCAATCCCTTTAAAGTGTCATTTAACTTTTTGGACACTTAAGAATCAAGGAGAGGTTGGTTTTGGCATTTTTTGGACTCCCCAAAGGGGAGTTTTTTAGTATATAATGGAAGCCAATGGAAGAAAAAATCTTAAATCTTAAAAATGAAGCCTTGGCTCAAATAGTTTCCGCTAAAAATCAGGATGAACTAGAAAGACTTCATCAGGCCTATCTTGGCAGAAAAGGAAAACTGAGTTTAATAATTAAAGAAATTCCAAATCTTCCCCTGGGAAAAAGGGTTGACATCGGCAGGCTATCAAATGACGCCAAAAAAGCAATCGAGGAAGCAATCAATCGCCAACAATCAGCTATACTCATCAAGCCAAAAGGTTTAGAAAAAGAATGGATTGATGTCACTTCTCCTGGAATAAAGCCAGAAAAAGGACATCTTCACCCTCAAACTCAGGTTTTAGAAAAAATTTTAAATATCTTTAATTTTTTAGGCTATCAAGTTGCCCAAGGACCGGAGATTGAAACCGATTGGTATAACTTTGAAATTTTAAATATTCCGAAAGACCATCCTTCTCGAGATACAATGCAAACTCTTTACCTTGACAATGGTAAACTTTTGCGAACCCATACTTCAAGTATGCAAGGAAGGGTAATGGAAAAAGCCAAGCCTCCTTTTAGGGTTGTGGTTCCGGGAAAATGTTTTCGCTTCGAACAGGTTGATCCTTCTCATGGATTTGAATTCTGGCAAGTTGAGGGTTTTGCCGTTGATAAAAATATTACCCTTACAGATTTATTTGGAACAATCTCTTACGTCTTGAAAAAATTATTTGGCGAAAAGACCATGCTTAAATTTGCTTGTACAAATTTCCCTTTTGTTGAACCGGGTGTTGATACTTATATGAAGTGTACAGTTTGTCAAGGAAAAGGCTGTTCTTTTTGTAAAAATTTGGGCTGGAGTGAAATTATGCCTGCGGGAATGATCCATCCTGGCGTGCTTGAGAAATCTGGAATTGACCCCCAAAAATATAGCGGTTTTGCTTTTGCCATTGGTCTATCCCGAATTGTTAACCTAATGTATCAAATGAATGACCTAAGACTTTTAACTTTGCCTGATTTAAGAATACTTAATCAATTCTAATGTTAGTCCCACTTTCTTGGCTTAAAGAATATATAGAGACAGATTTGCCAGTTAAAAAACTGGCAGATCGGCTTACGGAAGTTGGTTTTTCAGTTGAAGTAATTAAAAAAGTCGAAAATGATGAAATTTTAGAAATTGAGGTAACCCCAAACCGACCAGATTGCCTTTCGATTTCAGGAATCGCCCGCGAGGTTGGAGCCATCACTGGCAATAAAGTAAAAATTCCAAAAGCCGAAATTCCTAAAGCAAAAGGAAAACTTGAAATTGAGATAGTCAACGATTTCAAACTTTGTCCAAGGTATACTGCCCTGATTATTGATGGAATTCAGATTAAACCTTCTCCTCCCTTTATCCAGAAGAGGCTAAAAAAAATTGGCCTTCGGCCAATAAACAATTTAGTTGATATCACAAATTATGTGATGTTTGAAACCGGAAATCCCCTCCATGCCTTTGACTACGATAAGATAACCCCCAAAAAACTCTTGACCCAAAAATCAAAAGGTGGCGAGAAATTTGAAAGTGTGGATGGAATCTCTTATGTTTTACCAAAGGACGCTATAATAATTAAAGATTCCGAAGACCGAGTAATTGACCTTTGCGGCTTAAAAGGGGGGTCAAATACCGGAATCTCTGAACAGACTAACACTCTCTTTCTTCATGCTCCAGTCTATAATCCTGTTTTAATTAGAAGGGCTTCCCAAGCGCTTTCTCTTCGTTCTGATGCCTCGGCTATTTTTGAAAGGGGAGCAAACCCCGGAGGAACGCTTAATACTTTAAAACGGGCCGCAAGTTTAATTCTGAAATACGCTGGCGGAGAAATTACCTCAGAAATAATTGACCTGAAAAAAGAAAAATTTGAGCCTTGGACGATTAAACTTCGCCACCCGAGGCTTGAGAAAATTCTGGGAATAAAAATCAATCCTACAAAGGTCAAAGAAATTCTTGAATCTTTGGGAATGGAATCAAAACTCAAAACTCAAAACTCAGAAATTATCTATGATATCGACATCCCAACTCACCGGGGAGATCTTAAAATGGAGGAGGACTTGATTGAGGAAGTCGCCAGAATCTACGGATACAACAACTTTCCAAAGAGTTTGCCTTTAGGCGAAACTCCCGTAGAGAAAATCCCATTTTTTAAAGACTTTTCTCTGGAAGAAAAAATAAAACAAATATTAGCAGGTAGCGGTTATTCTGAAATATACACGTATAGTCTTATTTCAAAAAGGGCTTTGGAAAACATCGGTTTGGATCTAGAAAAAGCATTAAGAGTCTCCAATCCAGTTTCCGGGGAATATGAATATTTAAGACCAAGCCTTATTCCTAATCTGCTTTCTGCTTTTTTGTTAAATCAACCAAACTTCTCCGAAATTAAACTTTTCGAATTTGGAAAAATTTATCCAGAAGAAAAGTTGATGCTTTCGGGAATTGCAAACTCAGATTATTATCATGTTAAAGGAATATTAGAACTAATCTTTCAAGAACTAGGAATTGAAAACCCGACTTTTAAGCCGTATGTTAAAAGAGATATTTTGTATCATCCTGCAAAAACTGCGGTTATTGAGACAAGCAGGGCTCTCTTGGGAACAGTTGGGGAGGTAAATCCTGCAGTTTTAACAAAAGCAGGAATTAAAGGAAAGGTGGTCATCTTTAATCTTGATTTTGAACTAATTTCAAAACTTACCAGAGTGGTTAAAAAATTTTTCCCTATTCCTGAATTTCCCCCCATAATTGAGGATTTGGCTTTTGTTATTCCACCAAAAACCTTTGTCGGCGACCTAATTCAATTAATTAAAGTATCTAGTTCAATTATTCAAAGTGTGGAACTATTGGATGTTCACGAAAACACCCGGACTTTTAGGATAATTTATCAACATCCAGACAAAACTTTAACTGATAAAGAGGTAGGGAAAATAAGAAAAAAAATAATCGAGTCGGCCGAAAAGAAATTTGGAGCGAGGATTAAGGGTTAAGCGCCTTTTCCTCTTACTCTTCTGGCTATTAAATTCAATGTCCCATCATGTTCTTCTTCAAACCTAACAAAATGAGGAAGTTTATCAAGAGCGTCAATCAGCCTTCCTCCTTTTTTGCGCTTACCTAAAGCAAACATTCTTTGGGCTCTATAGTAAGCGTGATAGAGTTTTTTCACTCCCCGTGGAAGATCGCCTAGATCAAATTCATCAACAATTTCAATCCAAGATGGCACCCGACCATCTCTGCGGTCGAGAGGGCTTATTGATTCATAAATTTGGGTATAGTCACGTTCTCTTTGTATCATTTAATGCCGAATTATTTTAATGGTATCTTCTTAGAAAATCAAGACATCAGACTGTGACAAACTATGACGGCGTTGGAGTGGGGGAGAGGGTCGGGGTAGGCGTGGGCGAAGGCGACCAGTTCCAGGGAACATTAACACCTATTTTTATTTCTCTTTCTCCTTCGTTTCCTTTACTGTCCCGAGCCCTGGCTTTAATGGTGTAAGTTCCGTCAGGTAAAGTGAAGTCTCGTTCATAAGGAATACTGGTCATGCTGGCTTTTTTCTCTTCATTAACATAAATTTCCACCAAAACAATCTCATTTAACGAAATTGGCTCAACCTTGACTGTAAGGGGGCATGTAGCCTGTCCACAGTTAATTTGTCCATGGTCTTCTGGCTCTAATATTTTGACCTCAATCTGGTTTTGCGATTCACAATATTCAGTTGGCGGATGATACCTTGAGTCAGTTTGGGTGGTTAGCCATTCATCAATTCCTTTTTGCCATTTATTTTCCCCGCCAGGCCCGGCTGTCGGATCATCTTCTTTGAAGACAAAAAATTCTTTTTCATCATAGTCGCCCCTGGCAATATCAATTGGAGTTGCTAGTTTTCCCGAAGATTTACAAAGTTTAAGTTTGGCATGAACAGGATCTTCTCCTGTCGGTTCGGTTCCTTTGATAAAATACTCAACCCGAGAAGGGAAACTGTCGTGGGCTCGAAAACCTGAAACGCTATCAACTTCAGCAGTAACAATTCCTTCAGGAATGGCAAAGTCCTCTTTCGGTTTACTTTTCATTGCTTCAAGGATTATCCTTCGCCAAATTGGTGAAGCTCCCGAAACTCCAGAGGCAACCTCTTTCATTTGAGAGTTATCGTTATTACCCACCCAAACTCCAACAGCAATGTTTGGTGTCCAGCCAACCGTCCAGTTATCTTTTTTATCATTGGTGGTTCCGGTTTTGACTGCTACCTGGCGGTCAGAGAAATAAAGATAAGAGCTTGGTCCAAAGGTAAGCAATCTGGCCTCGTTGTCAGATAAAATATTTGAAATAAGATAGGCTTGTTCCGGAGTTATCACCCTTCTTCCGGAAATCGCCTTATGCTCCTCTAAGACTTTGCCTTCCCGATCGGTTACTTTTAAAATGGCCGTTGGTTCAACCTTAAGCCCCCCATTAGCAAAAGCACAGTAAGCAGAAACCATATCTATGAGTCTAACTTCTCCTCCTCCTAAAGTCACCGAGAGACCAAAACGATTGAGATTTTCTGTGGTTGGTTCCAAAGTAGTAAAACCCATTTCATAGGCTTGTTCAAGCATATCTCGAAGTCCAACCTTGGCGAGCATCTTAACCGCGGCCAAATTAATCGAACTTCCTAAAGCAAAGCGTACTTGAAGTGGCCCATGATACTTACCATCGTAATTTACCGGAATATACTCCGGTTTATCTCCGCCTGGAAATGAGGTCTTAACATCCATAAGTAAAGTTGAAGGAGTATAGCCTTTTTTAAAAGCAGTCACATAAGTTACGGGCTTTATGGCCGAACCAGGCTGGCGCAAAGAAAGAGTGACGTTAACTTTTCCATCATAATTTGGGTCATCATAATTTTTTGAGCCAATCATGGCCAGGATTTCTCCAGTTTCAGGATCCAAAACCAAAGCCGTTCCGTTGGTTATATGAATTTTTTCAACTTTTGAGATTTCTTCAGAAACAATTCTTTGGGCTTCTTCTTGAAGCTCAAGGTCAAGGGTAGTGACTACCTTAAGTCCTCCTTGTTCAACCATTCTTGCTCCATAACGATCTTCAAGGAGTTTTTTAATATACATGACAAAATGGGGAGCCTTAAAACTTGTACTTTTCGGAGAAAACTTGACATTATCAATTTCTTGAGCGGCCGCAAGTTCCAAATCCCGAGAAATATAGCCATCTTCCCTCATTCTTCGTAAAACCTGTTCGGCTCGCCATTTATAAGCTTCGGGGTCTTCTCCAAAGGGAGAATAAGCTGATGGCCGTTGGGGTAAACCAGCTAAAATGGTAGATTCAACCAAGGTAAGTTGGGAGACTTTCTTGCCAAAATATACTTCAGCTGCTGCTTCAACTCCCCAGGCTGTCCCACCATAAGGAGCCTCGTTTAAATACATCTGTAAAATTTGGTCTTTAGTGTACTTTCTCTCAATCTGAACCGCTAAAATAAATTCCTTAATTTTTCGAGTTAGGGTTCGCTCCGAAGTAAGTAAAACATTTTTCACTAATTGTTGGGTTAAGGTTGAACCCCCTTGAAGACGGCGGTGAACTAAAATGTTATAAACTGCCCGCAGCCAGCCTTTGGGATCAAAACCTTGGTGTTTATAGAAATCTTTATCCTCAATAGCAATCGTCGCCTGGCGCAAATAAAGAGGAACCTCGGAAAGCTCAACCGGAGTTCGGCGTTGAGTGGCAAAGACATCATATAAAAGTTTTTCATTACGGTCATAAATTTTAGTTGAGAATCCTTCTTGGCGAACCACCTTTGAAGGCTGGGGCAGCTCCCTGGCGTACCAAATAAAAAGAAAAGCGATGATAAAAGTAAGACCAACAACCGTTAAAAATCCAAAAAAGGCAAAATTTGAAATTAGTCTTGCTCTTAAAACCCGACGGGAAGAAGAACCAAAACTAGGCGAAGAATAGACCTGAAGTTGAGATAATCTTCTCTTCCAAGCTCTTTTCCAAGACATACTTGAATTATAACAAGGCTTGAAAGTATAATCAAAATCAAATGGCGAAAATTGAAGAAGTTTTAACTCGGGGAGTGGAAAAAATTTATCCCTCAAGGGAGGCTCTAGAAAAAGTTTTGCGCTCTGGCAAAAAAATAAGGCTTTACCAGGGCTTTGATCCCTCGATGCCCAATCTCCATTTGGGTCATTTTGTTGGCATCCTAAAATTGAAACAATTCCAAGATCTTGGTCATGAAGTCATCTTCTTAGTGGGTGATTTCACCGGAATGATTGGTGATCCGGCTGATAAATCCTCAACCAGAAAACTCCTAACTAGGAAACAGGTGTTAG
>Ga0210057_1007259_pt1 | contig 13500 bp, 23 predicted proteins | sample CryGeyCG2114_010_2_FD_183968 | JGI IMG/M metagenome (GOLD analysis project Ga0210057, IMG submission 183968) | Groundwater microbial communities from aquifer - Crystal Geyser CG10_big_fil_rev_8/21/14_0.10 (SPAdes) (version 2) | ecosystem: Environmental > Aquatic > Deep subsurface > Groundwater ... | reverse complement strand
AAGAAATTCATGAAGTTTTTGATGTCTTCCAGCTCATTTTCTATCGTCGATAAACGCGAATCTATGCCTCTAATCTTGTTTTCATGGGTTTTGTGCTTGTTATTCAAGTGTGTAATCCATTCAGCAGCTTTGCTGATATCCTGTTTAACAGCAGAAAATGCCTGTTTAACCTCGTTTTTTAAGTTCTCAGAATCATCTCTTTTTTTAAATATCCCAAAAAGCATATTTTTTAAACACGTTTTCAGTATTTAAACATTTCTTAAAAATATGTATTTTTCACCATAATTATCCTTAAATATGGCTGATATTTTGACTTAAAATGGTATATGAATATGAACTAAAAGAAGGGTTTTATAAAATTTCAGACCCCGAACTTACCCACAAATTAGGGCTTAAATATAACTTATGTTTTGTCTTGCAAAATAATCAGAAATCTGCATATGTTGTAGATTTCATTGATAGTGGGTGTCTGCTTGTTGGCTCAGGAAATCATGAATTTCCTCCTAAATTTTTAGAACCCATAGATCCTGACTTGTTTTTAAAAGAATTAACTCAACATGTTCAAGAGTTTATTAAAACAAGCAAGTCAAAATTAGAAGAAAAAGTAAAAACATCTGCTTAAATCTTTTAAGCAAAACGCAGAACGTTTTGCACGTCTGAAAATCATAAAAATTAGTGTTTTCTATCGCCAAAATACTTAAATATCTCAGGTATTTTGGTAGAAAATGCTTAATAAAACAAAAAAGGATTATATGAATATGGAGACTGAAATGACCACTTTTATTCCAGTCAGTTCTAAAGCAGTTGGCAAGACAATCAAAGACATAGAAAGTTTTGGAGTTAAGGTAGGGCATTATTACTTGACACCTGCAACTTTTAATCAGCATTACAAACCAGAACCCAACATTGAATTAAAGGCTGGAATGGGCATAAACATTACAGGCCAAAGGACTAAAATTTATAATCTTTGTAATGCCTTGGGTTTGCAATAGCTAAATCTTTTAATCAAAACACAAAACCTTCAGCCCTCCTGAAAACAGGTCTAAAAGGCTCAAAAAAGCCTCTGGAAACACTATAAACTTCGCTTAATGCTGATTGTGCGCCCTTTTAAAATTACAGAAAATCACTGGTTTTTGGCATAATTACACTAATTTTGAATAAAGTAAGACTATCAAGAACATTAAAATTAGAAAAATAGTTGGTAGAGTGGCTTCAATTATGAATTTTCTTAATTTATTATTGCCTACTTTTTTAATAAAGAATCTCTAACTTCTTTATAAGGCTCGGAAATTATGGCTACAGCCAAACCAGATAATAATCCTGTAAGAATAGCCAAAGTTAGATTTAAGTTCATGTTTTTTCTCTAAACTTCCTACTTTTTAACTCTTCGATTAAGCGAATCTTTAAAAAGTCAAGGATACGGAAATTTTTATGAAAGGCATAATATTTGTGGGTGGAATTCAGTACAGCGGTAAAAGCTCTTTTTGCAAAAAACTGGAATCTGTTGATAAGAAGTTCAGGCACATAGCCATGGATGATGCATACTGGCATCTCGGATACAACAGAGAAGTTTTCCTAAATATTATAAAAAAAGACAATAGGGATTTATTCAAGAAAATCATGAAGCTTGGCAAAAAATGCAATGTTGAAGGCAAAGAGAATATTATGACTCTTTTTGCAAATTATATGATTCATGAGGACAGATATTCTGAATTTCAGACTCTCCATAAAAGATGTGCCCTATTATATACTGGAAGCAGAATAAGCAATTTAGATGATGTTGTTCCTTTAATGGATGGGTTGATGATAAATCATATCTCTAGAAAATTTACTTATTGCGCTCTTAAAGATTCACTGAATTATAAGATAGATTTGGATAAGCTCAAGAAATTGATTGTCTTTTTTGATATAGGTCTGGAAAAATCCTTGCTAAGATACAAATCAAATACGAGGCAAAACAATCCACACATAGAAATCAATGAGAAAATTATCACAGAAACTTATCATAGCCAGTCATTGCCAAGCAAAGATGAATTTCCAAATCTGGATGTTCTGGTGATAAATAACGAGGCAGACATTCATTCATCAATCAAATATGTTTTGGACAGCAATTTTTCTTAATAGCTGGCCATTTCTAACGGGACTCAAACATTGTTATTTTACTTTTTTACAAAATAAACATCTTTAATTGATTTGATTTCATTAATCAAATCATCAGAAACAGGATTTTCAAGCAAATAAACAGAGAGGCCATGTTTATTTTTAAGATACTCTGTCTTTTGTTCAATAATATTTAATTCATGCTTTCCAAATGCAGCGCTTATAGCTCCAAAAACTCCTGGTGCATCCTTATGAGTAATAAAAAGATTATGAGTAACTTCTTCTCTTTTTTCTTTTTTCTTGATATTTACAGCATTTTTCGAGTCCCCATACCTCAGATAATCCGAGATAACATTGACCATCTCAATAGCTGTTCTTTTTTGCCCTTCATAAGTTGAAGCTCCCAGATGCGGCAGCGGCAAGAAATTATCCAAATCAAGTAATGGAATGCTTTTAGCATTGTAATCTTCTTCAAACTTTTTTCCTTCTCTAACAAAAACATCTTTTGCAGCCCCTGCAATCACATTGTTTTTCAAAGCATTATATAAATCATTTTCATCAACATTTCCACCTCTTGAAACATCAATAAGGTATGCTGTTTTTTTCATTTTGACAAACTCATTACTGCCAATAATCGGTTTTTCAGCTTTTGGAACATGAATAGTTATATAATCTGATTTCTCAAGTAATTCATCCAAGCCAACATAATCTATTCCTGATTCAGAATTTCGGATAGCATCTCGCCCTAAGACTTTCATGTCAAATCCATGTTTTGCAGTATAAGCCACCCTTTTTCCAATTCTTCCGCAGCCTATTATTCCAATTGTCTTTTCAAATAATTCATAGCCATTTGATTTTATCCATTTTCCCTGATGTTTCATTGCATAGCTTGATTGTGTTATTTTTCTTGAAATATCAAGCATCATTCCAATTGTCAGCTCAGAAACAGAAATTGTCGCCCCAGAAGGCGCAAACTTGACAATTATCCCATTTTCATTTGCAGTATTTAAATCAATATTGTCAACTCCAACTCCTGCTCTTCCGATTATCTTTAATTTTTCAGCCGCATTAATAACCTCTTTGGTGACCTTAGTTGCCGATCTTACAATTAAAGCATCGTACTGTGAAATTTGTGAGATTAATTCTTCAGGAGTCAATTTGATATTATTTACATCAAATCCGTCTTCTATAAGCTTTTCAATGCCTTCTTTTTCAAATCCGTCTGTTATCAAGATTTTCATTTTATTCCTTTTTCAATTTCTTCTTTTTCCTCGTTTGAAAAAGATGGGCCTATTTGTATTTCATTAATTTTTATTTTATTAGATTTCATGTAATTTTTTAAATCTCCAATGAATGTATTCATATTTTTATATGAAAAGCTTTTTCTTTCACTTATTGAATGATTTATAATTCTTCCAAAACCCTTGCTCTTGGAAATTGTATATTTCTTTTCTGTTTTAAGCTCTAGCATTCCTTTCAAATTATTTATATAAAACTTAAATTTTTCATCCTTAATTTCATCAGGAATTTCTTCTGCCTCTGTAATTGCTTTGCCTATAACGCTTCTTTCCAAGGAAGAAAGAATTTCCTCATTATATAAGTTATGGCAATTAATCAGATTTTCATATGTCTTCATAATTTTTTTTACTTGCTCTGAATCATACATTTTTTCTCCCGAATTTTTAAGATTAAGCTTCTTTAAAACAATTATTGTGCTCTATAAGCAAGAATCTTTTTCTTAATTTTTTTAGCTCTTTTATTGTGCAATGCTTAAAAGGATGAATGCCCATTATTTCTTCAATTCCTATATCTTTCATATATTTAGTAACTTCTTTAATTACAATTTCTTTTGAATAATAAACTCTTAAGTTAATATCTGAATAATATCATCATCTACTTATTTTTTGATTAGTAGCATAACAGCAAAAGTCATTGCCTAAAACTTTATTTATTAAATTTGGCAATGGCATTGTAAATATCTTTTCTATTTTTTCATTAAGATGTTTAATAAATCTTTCCTATTCAGGACAAAGTTTATTAATGCCTTTTTCCTGATTATAACAATTAAAGATGGTGAATTATCAAGAGGCTTTTGAAAAGCCCTTTTCAGATATCAAGAAATTATTGATAGGAATACTTCTTTCTATCGTTCCTATTATAAGTTTCTTTGCAAAAGGATTTATTTTAGAAAGTTCAGGTGCTGGAAAGACAAAGCCAGGCAAAAAAATGCCAGAATGGAGAAGTTTTGGAAAATTATTTTTAAAAGGTCTGGCAATGTTTGCCATAACAATAATTTATTTTATTCCTGCAGTAGTCGTATTTATTTTTGGCGCAGGAACAGCAATTCTTAATGTTCTTTCAGCAATACCTATAGAAGAAATAACAGAAGCAGGAACAGAAAAAGCAATGAATGATGTTATTCTGCCTGCAATTCAAGCAGCTCTTCCTTCACTAACAACTATTATTCCTATGATTGTGCTTTCATTAGTTCTTGCACTGCTTTCATCCTATATTATACCTATGGCAGCCATAAGTTATTTGAAAGACAATAATTTTGCAAGTTCATTAAAATTAAAAAGGATTTTTAAAAAATCATTTACAGGAAAATATTTTGTTGTATGGATTGTAATGGTTCTTGTGTCTATGATTTTAACATCTTTGTTAAACATAATTCCTATTGTTGGTTTGCCTGCAGCATCTTTTATTGCAGGTATAATTAGCTATTCTTTATTTGGCCAAGTTTATCTTGAGACAGAAAAGACAAAAAAGTAATTTTTCTAATGTCAGAAATGATTGCATTTCTGAACATCCTAAAAACTTCATGTTTTTTTGAATACAAAATCTTTATAAGATAAGTTTGCTTAATTTTTCAATGGAGTGATGTGTTGCCTTAATAAAAGGGGGTGACATGTTAAGGGAAATTCCCCATACATACAAATGGATGAATTAAAGAGGCTTGAAACAGAACTAAGATTAAGAAGAAGATCTGAAAAAACAATAAAAAATTACTTATTCTTTAATCAGAAATTTCTTGAATTTATCAAAAAGCCAGGAGAAAGTATAGATACAGAAGATATAAAGCAGTTTATTGCATCACTAGATAAGAAATCAACAGCAACTCTTGCTCTTGCCATTTCGAGTTTAAGATTTTTTTACGAGAAAATTCTGCAGAAAAATATTTTTGATAATATAGAAATTCCTAAAAAAGAAAAAAAACTACCAAATATTTTGACAAAAGAAGAAGTGAAAAAACTGATTGAAAATTCAGACACATTCAAGTCAAAACTTATAATGTCTTTGCTTTATTCATCAGGATTAAGAGTTTCAGAAGTTGTTAGTTTAAAAATTCAAGATATTAATCTTGATGACAGAACAGGAATGGTAAGGCAGGGAAAAGGAAAAAAAGACAGAATGTTTATTCTTCCAGAAAAATTAATTTCTGATTTGAAAGCTCTTTCTGACAAATATCCCGGCTATCAGTATGTTTTTTCAAAAGAAAAGCCATTAACAACCAGAAATATTCAGAAAATTGTGAACAAGACCGCGAAAAAAGCAGGTTTCCAGAAAAAAATAACTCCTCACACTCTTAGGCATTCATTTGCAACTCATCTTCTTGAAGCTGGAACAGATATAAGATATATTCAGGAATTATTGGGGCATTCAAATCTTAATACAACGCAAATTTACACTCACGTTTCGACTGAAGAACTGAAGAAAATTAAATCGCCATTGGATAATCTTTAAGATGAGAAAAGAAATAATAATTCTTGGTTCAGGGACATTTAAACCAGAATTAAAAAGGCACTGTTCTGGTTATTTGGTAAAAATTGGAGATGAAAATTTACTTTTTGATTTTGGCAGAGGAGTTTTAGATAATATTATGAAAACAAAGACAAAATATTATGATATCAATAAAATTTTTATTACACATGCACATTCAGACCATTGTTCAGAACTAATACCATTTATAGGGGTATTTATTTCATTATTTTGGACAAATTTTCCTTATCCTGAAGATAAAAAATTGAAAAATCAAAAAATAATTATTTACGGTCCAAGAGGAATTAAAAAAGCAATTTTTCATTTTCTAAAGGCACTTGCATGGGATGAGAGCAAATACATCGATAATTTAATAATAAGAGAACTTTCCAATGGTACCATAGTTAAAGGAAAAAATTGGAAAGTAAAATGCTTCACTGCAGAACATAGTAAAAGAATAAGAAGTTTTGCATACAGGATAGAATCAGAGAACAAAATATTGGCTTATTGCGGAGACGGGATTTATTCTAAAGGAATGCTTGATGCATGCAGAGATGCAGATATAGCGATTTTAGAGGCAACATTGCCCTTGCATTTAAGGCCAAGAAAACAAGGGCATCTTAGTGCTTCAGATGCAGGAAAAATAGCCAGAAAAGCAAATGTTAAAAAATTAATTCTTACACATATTTCTCCAGAAGCTCTCAAACTTAATCCTAAAAAAAAAGCAGAAAAATATTATAAAAAACCTGTTATAATTGCAAAGGATTTGTTGAAAATTAAATTTTAATTTATTTTTTCTTTCTAAAAACAATCTTAAGAACAATTCCAGCAATAATCAGCGCAGCCCCCAATACAAATATTATCAAAAATCTGGATGAAAGATATTCAAATAATTTATCAACTATAGGCATAAGAATTGCAGCATTTTCCTGCATGCCGTTATTTATCTGATTTTTTAGTGCATTCATAAATAAAAACGGTAGTCCTGAAACTAAAAGTGGAGAGCCAATTCCTATGAATTTTCCTGGCAATGTTTCACATAAAAAGAAAAGGGCAGCAATCAGCAGTATGGAAATTAAAATAAATAATAGGCTCAATGTTTTCAAAAATTTATTAAATGAACTGCTCAATAATCCCTGCGGCCCTTTTTGAATGCAGTCAATATTTTTACATTCAACACTGGATAAATTTTCAATCATCTGGCTAACAATCTGCTCCTTGAAAATAGTCTTTACTTCATTCACTTGTTTTTCTTTTAGCGCAGTGCAGTTTACTTTAATATCTCCTGTTCCAAAGGGGCTTTGCACATCAATTGACTTGTTTCCTATATTATCGCATTCAATATTCAGCCCCTTGTTGAATTCATTCATCTGAACATCTGAAAACATGCCAATTACAACATCACCTATTATTGGAGATAATGTGCTTTTGTCAAGAAAATGCGCGCCTGTTGAAATAGATATAAACAAAGCTATGGATATTATAAGCAGAAATTTTACAAAATATTTTGTTATGCCTCTTATTATGCCCATTCTATAATTGCAATATTAATCACATTTAAAAATATTCGCAAAGAAAACTTTTTTAAAGCCACAATCTGCTATTCAATTATGGATATAGAAAAAGGCAATTTTAATGAAAATATCAATCTTGCAGGCTTTGAGATTTTAGAGCAGACAGAGCTGGATAAAACACGCGAAATAATAGATTCATACGTCAAAAAGCTTCAGGAACACGGATGTTTGGATGAATTAAAGCTTACTTTAAGACAGCACCCCCACGGAAAAAGCTTCAAGCACAAGATCAAAGGGATAATTCTCATTGGAAAAAAAAGATTTTCAGCAGAAATTACTGAATGGAATTTATACAAGGCAATATCAGAAGTCTGCGAAAAGCTGCTTGCAGAGGTAATCCACAGCTTTAAAAAAGAGCAAAGGCATGATAAATTAGTTTTCAAGTAAAATGTTAAAGCACAAAAGGATAAGGGAAAAGGGAAAAACAGGATTAAAGGCGTTTTTTTCAGAGCTTAAGTCAGGAGACAGAGTTGCATTAATAAGAAATCTCAGCTTTGCAGAGTCATTTCCATATCGTTTTCAGGGCAAAACAGCCACAGTAATAGGAAAGCAGGGAAAGGGAATAGTGGTAAGCGTTTATGACGGAAATAAGGAAAAAAAACTAGTCGTTCAAAAGATACATTTAAAAAAGCTTTCTCCATAAAATTTTAGGTAAAAAAATGATAAAATCTACAAATGTTCAGACACTAGGCGAAGTAAAAGATATACTTGAAAAAATAGACAAGGAAAGCGAAGAAGAAAACAAGAGAGTTAAGCAGACATTGAATTATATTAAAAAATTCACAAAAGCAAAGCCAGAAAAGATTAAATCACTGAAAAAGGCGCTTCAAGATCTGGATATAATCAAATTAAATCAGAAAAGCATAGCAAAAATAATTGATTTGATGCCAGAAGAACCCGAAGATTTGAGAAAAATATTTTTTGGGGAAGATACTGCACTCGAACAAGATGAAATTAGCAAAATACTTGAAACTGTCAAGAAGCACAAATAAAAATGGAAGAGAAAGAAGAAATAGCGATTGTATTAGACTTCCTGCCAAATGGATACCCATTGGAGGGAAAAATGATTCCAGTAGCACAAGCAATAGGCTCAAAATATTTTACTCTTTTGCAATTAGTTCCTAGAAGAGGAACTAACCTGCAGATAAAAGAAGAAGTTTACATAGGTGCAGGCAAAAGAGACAAAATCTCATATATTCTTGGCAGATTGCCTAAAGAAAAGCTGACAGAGACAGCCAAGATGGAGCTCGAAGATTTTATCAAAAAAATCATATCTGAAAATGAATCAAGATTTGTTGATTTCTTCAACAAGGCAGAGCCGATAAATACAAGAATACATCAGCTTGAACTGCTTCCTGGATTTGGAAAAAAACACATGAATGCAGTCATAATAGAGAGAGAGAAAAAACCATTTATTTCATTTGAAGACATAAAGAAAAGAATAAAGTCAATTCCAGACCCTAAAAAAACAATTGAGAAGCGTCTGGTTGAGGAATTAACAAGTCAGGTAAAATATCATCTTTTCGCAGCTTAAGGAGAATTATGGCAGAAGAAAAAACACAACTAAAACCAAAACAAGAAAAAATCAAACAAGTTAAGCATGAAAAGCCAAAAGAAGAAAAAATAAAAGTAGAAAGTTTAATCAGAATTCTCTCAACAGATATCCCAGGAAATTTTGGAGTTTATCACGGACTTACAAGAATAAAAGGAGTTTCATGGGCCGTTTCAAATGCAATCTGCAACACACTAAATCTTGACAAGAGAAAAAAAGTTTCAGAATTAACAGAGAAAGATATAGAAACAATCGCAAAATTTATTAAATCTCCAAAAATACCAGAATGGCTGCTCAACAGGAAAAAAGATGAGGAAACAGGAGTATCAAAGCATCTTGTTACAGCAGAGCTTGATTTGGCAAAGGATTTTGATATCAGGAAATTGAAAAAAATGAAATCTTACAAGGGTTGGAGACATTCGCTTGGACAGCCCGTAAGAGGACAGAGAACAAGAAGTCATTTCAGAAAAGGTTCTGCAATAGGAGTTATGAAGACAAAAGCAAAACCTGCATCAGGAAAATAAAATGAAAAAAATCAAAAGATTTTTAATCTTTCAAAATCCTGAGGAATTTTAAAATGATAAGAAAACAACACAAGAGATACACAACGCCAAGAAAGCGATTTAACAAGACAAGAATAGATGAGGAAAATATTATTCTAAAGAATTATGGCTTGAAAAATAAGAAAGAAGTCTGGAGAGCAGATTTTATGATTGACAAATTCAGAAGACAGGCAAAAGAATTAATAACTGCATCTTCAGAAAAACAGAAAAAATTTATTGAGATGTTGTCAGAAAAAGGCCTTGTCAAAAAAGACTCGCAGATAGATGATGTTTTAGCTTTAACAAAAGAGGCAATTCTTAATAGAAGATTGCAGACAATTGTATTCAAAAAAGGTCTTGCCAAAACAGCAAAAGAGGCAAGACAGCACATAACTCACAGGCATATTCTAGTTGATAGAAGCATAGTCACTGTTCCATCATATTTTGTAAATCTTGAAAAAGAGAATAAAATTTCAATGCAGAAAAAAGCCAAAAAAGAAAAAGGAGAAATTCAAAATGTCCAGTGAAAGAAACATACAGGGAATAGTGTATATTTATTCAACTTATAATAATACAATTCTTCATCTGACTGACATGGCAGGCACAACTCTTGCGCAAGTTTCGGGCGGAAAAGTTACAAAACACTCAAGATTAAAAGCAACACCAACAGTTGCAATGTTTGCTGCAAAAAGAATTGCTGAATCTGCAAGAGAAGTAGGAATAGATTCAATTTATATCAGAGTTTCTTCAAAAGCAGGAGCAACCGCGCCAGGCCCGGGAGCAAACGCAGCAATTAAAAGTCTTGCAAGAGAAGGTTTAAAAATCATAAATATTCTTGATACTACAACCATACCTAGAGGCGGACCAAAGCCAAAAGGCGGAAAGAGAGGAAGAAGAGTTTAAGATGATAGAAGTATTAAAAAATAAAGGAAATGAATTGAGTTTCATAATAAGAGGAATAAATTCTAATTTTGCAAATACAATCAGAAGATTTTCATTTGAAATTCCTGTTCTTGCAGTTGATACGGTTGAAATTTCAAAGAATGATTCTGTGCTTTATGATGAGATTCTTGCGCACAGAATAGGTTTGATTTCATTAAAAACAGACAAGACATTTACATTGCCTGAAAAATGCACCTGCAAGGGAAAAGGCTGCGCAAAATGTACAGCCAATCTTACATTAAAAATTACAGGTCCAGGAATGATAAAAGCAGATGAACTGAAAAGCAAAACAATTAAAATAATTTATCCTGAAACTCCTCTTGTTTTACTTCAGGAAAATCAGGAGCTAGAATTAATTGCCGAAGCACGTCTCGGAAAATCAATTCAGCACGCAAAATATTCTTCAGGATTAATGTGGTTCAGGGCATATCCTAAAATAGAGATAAGCAAGGACTGCGATTCATGCAAGGAATGTGCAAGAGTCTGCCCAAAAAATGTTTATAGCACAGATGGAAAAATTTCAGTCAAAAACATGATTAATTGCGATTTGTGCAATGCTTGTGTTGAGGCATGTTCTAGAAAAGGCAAAAATGCAATTAAGATAAGCGGTTCAGAAGAGGATTTTATTTTTGAAATTGAAGGCTGGGGCCAGCTCGCTCCTAAAGAGATATTTATAATTTCACTTGAAGTGCTGAAAGAATCACTCAAGGAACTTGATAAGGAAATAAATAAGCTTTAAGCGGGAATGCCGGAGCGGTCAAACGGGTATGGCTAAGGTTTGATAAAGCAATCAGAAACCATATGGCTTAGTGCCTTCACAGGTTCGAATCCTGTTTCCCGCATAAAAAGCAAATAATTCAAAGCCAAAATGGCTTGCCAATGATACAGTGGTGCAAGCTCATTAAACATATTAACATTATCAAACAAGATGAAAATAAGAACAATAAGCAAGACAAAATTGAAGAAAAAACTTAGAAAGAAAACTAATCCTAATCTTATTAATCTTATTTCTTTTTTGAAAAAGCAGTCTAATTTTTGGATGAAAATAGCCGAGCTTCTTGCAAGACCAAAAAGAAAAGCAATAAATGTTAACCTTAACAGGATAGACAAGATTGCCAAACCAAATTCAATTGTTCTTGTTCCAGGAAAAGTTCTTTCAGAAGGAGAGCTTACAAAATCAGTCATATTATCAGCTTTTTCTTTTTCAGAAAATGCGCTGAAAAAATTAAGTAAGACAAAAATAGTCAAGATTAGCGATCTTGCAAGAGAAAATAAAAAAGGAGACAATATAATTGTAATATGGAAATAATAATAGATGCACACGGAGCACCATTTGGAAGAGTGGCGACTTATGCTGCAAAGCAGGCTTTGCTTGGAAAGAAAATCATAATATTGAACTGCAATGAAGCTGTTATTACAGGAAAAAAGCACGCAGTTCTGCAAGCATATCAGATAAAAGTTGCAAGAGGTGGATATGCACAGAAAGGCCCGTATTTTTCAAAATCTACTGAAAAGTTTGCAAAAAGAATAATAAGAGGAATGTTGCCCTGGACAAATGCAAGAGGAAAAGAGGCATACAAAAGAATAATGTGTTATAATGCTGTGCCAGAAGAATATGCTTCAAAAGAAAAAATGTCTTTTGACAGGGCAAAGCCGCCTTATATTAGCTTAAAAGAATTGACAAAATTACTATGACAAGAAAAACAAAAGAAAAACCAAAAAAAGAAGTCAAAGAACTAATAATCACTATAGCAGGAAAAAGAAAGACAGCAATAGCAAAAGCAACAATAAAGGCAGGTTCAGGACTTATTAGAATAAACCAGAAACCGCTGGATATTTTTCCTCATTTTCAAAGGCTTTCTCTTTTAGAGCCAATAAGAATAGCAGAAGATGTTCTTAAGCAAAAACTGGCATTTGACATAAGTGTCAATGTCAATGGCGGAGGAACAGAATCACAGGCAGAAGCATCAAGGCTTGCAATAGCAAAAGCCATACTAGCATTTACAAAAAATCAGGAATTAAAGAGCGCATATCTTGCTTATGACAGGTCTTTGCTTGTTGCAGATGTAAGAAGAAAGGAAGCATACAAGCCAAATGATAGCAAGGCAAGAGCCAAGAGGCAGAAGTCTTACAGATAAGTTTAAAAAACTAAAATTCGCGATAATATCTAAAATGACAAAAAAATTTGGAGAAAAAACAATATATCAAAGAGTTGAATATCATATTGAAGTCATACCTGATAAAAGATATATATTTAAAAGAGATATGGACTTTTTGACTGGAAATCCTAAAGAAGCTTATGATAAATTGCAAAGATTAAAAAAGAAATATCCCAATACTAATTATTGGATAACTAAAATTAAAGAGACCAGAACTAAAAAACCTATATTAGAAGGTGAATTAGAGATACTGGCAAAAAGGAAATAACAAGATGATAATACCAATTAGATGTTTCACATGCGGAAAGCCAATTGCCCATTTATGGGAAGAGTTTAAAAAAAGAGTTGAAAAAGGCGAAGACACAAAAAAAGTCCTTGACGAGCTTGGAGTAAAGAGATATTGCTGCAGGGCTGTTTTCTTAGGACATGTTGACTTGATAGAGTTAGTAAGCAAATTCAAGAAAACTTAAGATTTAAAATGAAAAGGACAGAATCAGTTTATTTTTGTGAGTCCAATAATAGCTCATATGAAAAAATTATAGGCCCAAAATTAAGAGATGCAATTCATCATTTTTCAGATGTTTCTTCCAACGATGTAAAAAATCTGGATAAATTAATAATTCTTCATTATATTCCTCTTGAAAGAGTTGATCACGAGAATTCAATCTTTTATAAGGGGATTAAAAATTATGTTAATTTATATAATTTAGGTAATGGAAAATGGAATATTTTCCATTTTATGCCTAATATTTTCTTGAATAAAGCCATTAGAAATATTACTCCTGATGCAAAAATAACTATATGCGATCTAACAAAAGTTAATGAAAGATTAGGAATTTTCAAGCATAAAAAAGGCAATTATTATTTAAATC
>Ga0210057_1007257_pt1 | contig 13504 bp, 12 predicted proteins | sample CryGeyCG2114_010_2_FD_183968 | JGI IMG/M metagenome (GOLD analysis project Ga0210057, IMG submission 183968) | Groundwater microbial communities from aquifer - Crystal Geyser CG10_big_fil_rev_8/21/14_0.10 (SPAdes) (version 2) | ecosystem: Environmental > Aquatic > Deep subsurface > Groundwater ... | reverse complement strand
AGTCTCGACGTCCTTAAATTTATATTGGATATCCTTTGCTGTAAACGGTGATCCGTCGTTCCAGGTCAAGTCTTTCTTAATATGAAATCGGTATTCGCGCCCGCCGTCAACCGGCTCCCAGCTGTCGGCCAGAAGAGGAATAAGTTCACCTTTATCATTTACATGCAAGAGTCCGTTTGAAAAATTAGCAACGATCTCGTCAGGAAGGGTTTCAATAGTATATACTCCTGAAATACCGATGACTTGTTTCTCAGTCGTCATCATGTCAATGACATACGGAGCAAATGAAACGACGGTTATAACCCCGAGCAGACTGAGTAAAAAACTCAACAGAAGAGACTGCATATTCTTCTTTACGAAAGCCATGGTTATCCAGTACGCATACCGGATACGTTTGGTGTCAAAACTGAAACGCATGTTTTAATGAACAAAAAAATTCGCGACAGATAGTACGAAAAAGAGGAATATAAAGATGTAGGTAAGGTTCATTGTAAATTTTTCGACGCCGCGACGTGATTGGTACATCTCTCCTCCACCGCCCCAGGCACTTCCAAGACCCGCACCTTTTCCCTGAAGCAGGATGAGTACAACAATAGCAATAGACAACACGATGTTAGCGATAAGCAATATGTCTTTCATAGTTGGTTTATTATAGCATCTTTTTACTGCGAAGATGAACGTGATACTTTTTGGCAAATCGATGTGACTCATCTCTCATTGATTGGACAAGTCGGAAACCGGGATGATGTCTCGGCGGCTTTATGGTGAGCAGGGTTTCATCACCGATCACAATCCGATCAGGTCTCTTTGCTATACCGATAAGCGGGATCATTACATGCATTGCATCCAAAACCTCTTTTGCTGCCCGTATCTGCGGTTTGCCTCCGTCCAATATCAAAAGCTCAGGTTCCGGCCACTTGTTTTTAAATCTTCTCTGCATAATCTCTTTGAACATATCAAAATCGGACTGTACATGATCGCCCTTTATTTTAAATCGTTTGTACTCTTTTTTATCACTCAGCCCTTCGGTAAAGACAACCATAGAGGCAGTACTGTTCTCAAATGACATCGTACTCATGTCATAGCACTCAATTCGTTCGAGTTTCGAAAGATCAAAATATGGTTTCAAAAGTTGTTGCAGTGATTGTATTCTTTTTTCGGATTTGTTGTATTCTTCCAGATTGTTACTGTCAAATTTTCTTCTCAGCAAAACTCCTTCCAGCCTAAATAGCCGGTTTCGATACGGGATGGCATCTTCAAATTTGTCAACCTTCGTCAGCTGATTAATTTGCTTATACAGTTTATCAATGACTACTTCCGTTTTTCCTTCCAGTACCCGTATAGCATTCCGGGTATTTTCTCTGTATTTTTTTTGTAGTTCTTTTTTTAGAACAGATGACTCTGTTTTTTCAATTTCATTCGGGCACGGGTCACAAAGTTTTATTTTTGCATAAAAACATTTTCTGTTTGTAATATTTTTTTGCGTGCAGAAAGGAAATACTTTTCTGATCTCTCTCAGAATATCGTTCGCGACCCGCACAGAAGCAAAAGGTCCGAAGTACAAAGCATTTTTATCATCCTCTTTTCTGGTAATAAAAAATTTCGGATACGGATCTTTCTTCGTAACTTTAATATACAGATAGCTTTTATCGTCGCGCCATCTCACATTGTATTTCGGTTTGTGCTTTTGAATGAGTTTCGATTCAAGAAGCAGTGCCTTAAACTCAGAATCGGTCACAATGTATTCTAATTCATCCGCCGTTTCAACAATTGCTCGTTCTTTGGCATCATTCTTAGCATTCTCAATATGTGATTTTATGCGTGCTTTTATGTTGACGGACTTGCCAATATAGATAGGTTTCTTCTTGTATTTGAAGATATAAATACCGTTTGTTGTGGGAAGGTCTTTGATATCGATCATGGATTTTAAGATTTATGAAATATGATTTATGAATCAAGCTTCTTAAATCTTAAATCATATTTCAATATTCATGGTGAAATATTACAAATATTTTTTCAGATAGCGGCCGGTATGTGAATCTTTGACATCAAGAATACCTCTCAGTTCACCCTGATAGACTATCTGTCCTCCTTTGTCTCCTCCTTCGGGTCCGAGATCAATAATCCACTGGGCATTTTTGACAACATCAAGATTGTGCTCAATGACAACAACAGTATTACCCTGTTCAACAAGCTCCTGAAGTGCTGCCAATAGTTTTTCGACATCGGCAAAATGAAGACCAGTGGTTGGTTCATCAAGAATATATAGCGTATGTCCCCGGCTCGCGCGTGAAAGCTCATCTGCAAGTTTGATCCGCTGTGCTTCACCTCCTGAGAATGTCGGTGCCGGTTGTCCCAGTTGAATATATCCAAGTCCGACTTTTTGCAAAAACTGAAGCTTATTAAATATCTTGATGTGATTTTTGAAAAAATCTGCTGATTCATCTACAGTCATCTTCAAAATATCATAAATTGTTTTATCTTTATACTTTACTTCAAGAGTTTCCCGGTTATATCTCTGTCCTTCGCAAACATCGCATTTGACATACACATCTGATAAAAACTGCATCTCAATTTTGATTACTCCGGCGCCTTGACACTTTTCGCAGCGTCCGCCTTTGACATTAAAGGAAAAACGTCCTCGCTTATATCCTCTGGCGCGGGCCTCGACCGTTGTTGCAAATATATCACGCACCTCGTCAAATAAACCGACATAGGTCGCGGGGTTGGATCTTGGTGTGCGGCCGATTGGTGACTGATCTACCAGGTAAACGCGGGTCAGGTCCTGAAACCCTTCAAGCCGGCTGTAATCTCCGACAAACTCATTCCACTGATTATTGAGTTGAAGTTTCAGAGCGGGATACAATGTCTCTGTAATCAGTGTTGATTTTCCTGAACCGGAAACTCCGGTGATTGCAATCAGGTTCTGAAGCGGAAAACGCAACGTAATATCTTTCAGATTGAACTGTGAAGCATTATGCAAAATGATTTTACCTTTTTTACTTTCCAGTTCACGTTCTGAGACCTGAATTTCTTTCCGACCTGAAAGATATTTACCGGTTATTGTTTTTTCATCTTTTTTGATTTCATCGATAGTACCTGTAAATGTGATTTTCCCTCCGTCTTTTCCTGCTTTCGGTCCGAGTTCAACCAGGTAGTCAGCTGATTCCATCGTTTCCTGGTCATGTTCGACGACGATGAGAGTATTACCGAGATTTTTCAGATTATGCAAAGTCTCAATCAAAGCAGATACATCCCTCGGATGGAGTCCGATAGACGGCTCATCAAGGACATACAGTACTCCAGTCAGCCCGGTGCCGATCTGTGAGGCAAGTCGTATTCTTTGAAGTTCGCCTCCTGATAGTGTTTTTGCCGCACGGGAGATAGTCAGGTATGACAGTCCGACATTATCCAAAAATGTAAGCCGAGTTATAATCTCTCTCAAGATCGGTGTAGCAATTTGAATTTCGTAATCATTCAAAATCGAACTTATTTTTTTATTGCTGAAATCAATCATTTTTTTGATTGCCCAGTCGGTCACATCAGAGATATTATGACCGTTGATTGTGATAGAGAGAACTTCTTTTTTCAGTCTTGCGCCTTCACAAACAGGACAGGTCTCTTCCCTCATATATTTTTCTACCTCACCGTTACTTCCGTCACTTTCAAAATATCTCCTTTCCATGTCTTTGACTAGCCCGTGCCATGTTTCCTGAATCGTGGTCAGTCTGCCGAAGCGGTTCGTACCTTCGACTAAATAGGTTGTCCCTGTTCCGTTTAGCAATATGTCTGTGGATTCGGCTGAAAGCTTTTTAATTGGGGTATTTAAATCAACTCCTTCGTGCTGTGCGACTGTTTTAATAAGCCGGAGATACCACGTGCCCTGATAAAAGAATTTCGGATACGGTTGAATGCCGCCTTCATTGATACTCAAGTTAGGATTAAGCAGAAGATCCGGATCAATACGATAGACAGTACCGAGGCCTTTACACTCCGGACACGCTCCAAGAGGTGAGTTGAAGGAAAACATTCTCGGCTCAATCTCAGGAAGTGAAAGGTTACAGTTCGGACAGGAAAATTTCTCTGAAAAAAGATGCTCCTCTGTACCCAATGAAAGAACTGCCAGCCCGTCAGACAGGTTGGTGCTTTGCTCTACTGCGTTTGTAAGTCTGGATCTCAAATTAGAGAGAAACACTTCATTGTTCAGGTCTTTGAACTGAAGGGAAAAACTGTCAATATATGCTTCAACGGTATGTTTGTTGGCTTTTATCAGGTCAATATCACTGTCAAAAGTAAAATCTTTTCCGTCAACTCTTGCCTGGCGAAATCCCTTACTTTGAAGATTTTCAAACAGATCCTTAAACTCTCCTTTTCGATTCCTGACAACAGGTGAAAGAATGTGAATGACATGCGGCTTTATTTTGTCTGTTGCCAGTTCTTTTTTAATCATTTCAACAACACGGGTGACGATCTCATCGACTGAGAGTTTTCTGATCTCAATATTACAGTTGGGACAATGGGGATGACCCACGCGTGCAAAGAGTACTCGAAGATAATCATAAATTTCGGTAATGGTGCCGACCGTTGATCTGGGGTTGTGAGAAGCGGTTTTTTGATCAATTGAAATGGATGGAGAAAGACCTTCAATCATGTCGACATCAGGTTTGTTCATGATACCTAAAAATTGTCGTGCATATGCTGAAAGTGATTCGACATATCGCCTCTGTCCTTCGGCGTAAATCGTATCAAAAGCCAAAGAAGATTTGCCGGAACCAGATACACCGGTGAATACGACAAACTTATTTTTCGGAATTTCTACATCGACATTCTTGAGGTTATGCTCACGAGCGCCTTTGACAGTAATAGTATTTAGCATAGTTGAGAGAACCTATTAGTTTACACGGTTTTAACAGAAAGTTCAAGTAAGTGATAGTTCAGGAAGTCAATAGTTAGGTGATAATGATTACTCTTTCAGCTCTCGGATCTTGTCCCGCAGCATGATTGCCGCCTCGAAGTTCATTTCTTCTGCGTATTTTTTCATCTCACGCTCAAATTTTTTGACAGTCTTCTTTTTATCCATAGGGGTCATTGATTCCATGTCGAGTTCTTCAACAGCTTTCAAAGTAAAATCATTCCTCAGTTTATCAAAAGACATGTAATCTTCCTCTGCCCGTTCTGCTATCTTTTCACGGAGTGGTTTATAAATTGTTTTCGGACTGATATTATGCTTTGTGTTGTATGCAATTTGTTGTTTACGACGTCGTTTAATCTCTCCGGTAGACTTCTTTATTGATTCCGTGATCCTGTCAGCATATAAAATAACCTTTCCTTCGATATTTCTGGCCGCCCGTCCCATTGTTTGGATCAATGATGTGCGTGATCTGAGGAATCCTTCCTTGTCCGCGTCAAGAATCGCAACCAGCGTCACCTCCGGCAGATCAAGTCCCTCTCTGAGCAAATTGACACCGATTAGTACATCAAACTCATTTTTTCGTAAATTATCAAGGACATCAGATCGCTCTAATGTGTGAATGTCTGAGTGAAGGTATGCGGCTCTGATCTTCTTTTCCGTCAAAAACTCAGTGAGATCTTCAGCTGTTTTTTTGGTGAGCGTCGTGACCAGTACTTTTTCTCCTTTTTTGGCACGAATCTCAACTTCCTTGATCAAATCAGGAATCTCTGTTGTCGCCGGTCGTATCTCAATCTCCGGATCAATAATGCCTGTCGGTCTGATCAATTGCTCGACAATACCGTCATGCGGGACTTTCTTTTTCTCCCGTTTTAAAGCCGTCACTTCTCCTTTTGCCTGCTCGATCTCCCATTCGTCAGGTGTTGCCGATACATAGATCAGTTTTGACGGAATACGATAAAACTCCTCAAATTTCAGCGGTCTGTTGTCGTATGCCGAATTCAATCTAAATCCGAAATCAATAAGCGTTCGCTTACGTGCATGATCTCCGTTGTACATACCTCGGATCTGCGGTACTGTCATATGAGATTCATCGATAAATACGAGAAAGTCATCACCGTATGCCACCTTAAAGTAATCAAGAAGACTGTAAGGGGCATCCCCGGGCTTTCTTCCGTCAAAGTATCGCGAGTAGTTCTCAATACCGTTCACGTATCCTACTTCTTTTATCATTTCAAGGTCATAATTTACTTTTCTCAGAAGTCGATTTGCCTCAAGTTCCTTTCCTTGTTTTTTAAGACTCTGATGTTCTTTGGCTAAATCCGCTCTGATCTGTGCTTCTGCTTTTTCAAAAACAACGGGGTCTGTCAGATACAGCTTCGCAGGGTAAATGGTCACAGCGTCAGACACCGTTTTTATTTTCTGTCCGGACAACGGTTCGATAAACTCAATTTCTTTTACTCTTCCGTACGCTTCAATAATTCGGATGGCATAGTCCTGATATGGAAGATTAATATCCATATGGCTTCCCCGTACCCGGAAGGTTGCACGGTTAAAATCAAACTCAGAGCGTTCATACAGGAGCTCTGTAAGTCTCACGGAAAGCTGCTTCCAATCGACAAAGTCTCCGACTTTAATATCTACCATGTATTTGCCGTACTCGGAAGGTGAGCCGATATTGTAGATACATGATACAGATGCGACCACGATGACATCTTTTCTCGTCAAAATATTTGTAGTTGACTGCAGGCGTAGTTTGTCTATGAGTTCATTAATATCTGCCTCTTTTTCAATATAGGTATCGGTTGTAGGGATGTATGCCTCAGGCTGATAGTAATCATAGTACGACACAAAATATGAGACTGCATTGGTCGGGAAGAAATCCCGAAACTCCTGATAGAGCTGTCCTGCCAGTGTTTTATTGTGAGAAATGATCAAGGCCGGCATATTCAGATCACGAATAATATTGGCCATTGTGAATGTTTTACCAGATCCTGTCACACCGAGAAGTACTTGATTCTTTAGGCCTGATTGCACACCTGCTTCGAGGTTTGCAATTGCCTGAGGCTGATCTCCCGTCGGATTGTACTGTGATGATAAATCAAAAGACATGGGTATATTATAGCGTATCGTATAATATACCTATGCAAGTACTTGTGCAGGAAGGATTTCCTGATTATGAACTCATAGACTCCGGTGACGGAATGCGACTAGAGCGATACGGCTCTTATCGTATTTCACGTCCTGATCCCCAGGTGCTTTGGGAACGACATGCTCCGGATCATTTATGGAAACGGGCGGATGCTGTTTTTGATAAAACTGGTGAAAAAAATCAATGGAAAATCCTGTCTAAACTTCCTGAGAACTGGATTATTCGCTATAATGATCTGCGTTTTCATGCCCGTCTGACTCCATTCAAGCACACAGGCATTTTTCCTGAACAGTCAATTATGTGGGACTGGTCAACTGATCTTGTCAGAAAATCACATCGTAAAATCAAGTTTCTTAATCTATTCGGATACACAGGCATTGCTTCTGTTGCGGCCGCGAAAGCCGGAGCACAGGTCACGCATGTAGATGCCTCAAAGCCTTCAATCACCTGGGCAAACGAAAATATGAAAGCATCAGGACTGCCACAAAATGCAATCAGGTGGATTCTGGATGATGCTTTGAAGTTTACAAAACGGGAACTTAACCGAGGAAATTTCTATGATGCAATCATCATGGATCCCCCGGTCTATGGGCACGGTCCGAAAAAAGAAGCATGGGACTTCTATAAGCATATGCCGATACTTCTTGAAAACTGCAAACAAATCCTTTCACCTCATCCGTTGTTTTTTCTGATCAACGCATATGCCATTTCTTCTTCGGCTGTTATGCTCGGGAATATCCTGGATGATCTGATGTCTCAGTACAAAGGAAAAACTGAGTATGGAGAACTTGCCCTCAGAGAAAGCTTCGGCAAACGCCTTCTTTCGACAGGAATATATGCCAGATGGCAGTCAAAATAATTATTGTTGCTTCTTAAGGAATGTATTGAGTTCTTTTGATTTCTGTATCCCCAGAATAAACATATAAGCCGCGATAGGAAACATAGTGAATCCGAAGACATCAGTAGCCGTACTTTCAAAAAGACGTATAAGTGATAGACCAGCTATGAGAAATGTTGCTGCAGTACGATAGTATGCGAGAGCTGTCCGTTCGAAAGCAAATACGGTTCTATCGAGAGAAAGATTATGTATTGTTTCTTTCTCTACAGTATCATTCAGATGAGTATTTTGCATAATAACTAGTTAAATAATAATACGTTATAATATATACATGCTTTATATTGTTGGAACGCCGATCGGAAATCTGGAAGATGTCTCATATAGACAAGCCAGGACTCTAACCGGTTCTGATATCATTTTAGCAGAGGATACCCGATCAGCGCAAACTTTGCTCCATGCTATAGAGCATTTGTTTGGCATGAAACCGAAAGAAGGTCAGAAAATTATTTCTTACTACAAAGAAAAAGAATTCGAGAAATTGCCTGCTGTAATTGAGTATCTTGAAGACGGTCTTGATGTTAGTTTAATTTCTGAAGCCGGCATGCCAGTGATTTCTGATCCGGGGTTTCTTCTCATACAGACAGTTATAAAGAAGGGATTATCGTATGAGGTCATCCCGGGACCGTCAGCTGTTACAACAGCTCTTCTCCATTCCGGTTTAAAGTTCAGTCGTTTCATGTTTTTGGGATTTTTCCCGAAAAAAGAACTTGAGTTTGAACGGCTTCTTATCCAAATTCGGGATATTCGTGAGATATCTAATCACACGGCGTTTATTGCTTTCGAATCTCCGCATAGAATTAACCAAGCTTTGAAGGTTATGGAAAAGGTTTTCCCGGAAGCAGAGATTGTTATTGCGCGTGAGCTGACCAAAAAGTTCGAAGAAATTTACCGAGGAACAGCTTCGGAGCTCAAAGATAAAGAGTACCGTGGCGAAATTACTATTATTTTTTCATAGCAAACTTCTTCTCCATTTTTAGCACAAAAATACTTGAGATTTTAGTTAGTTGTTAGTGCGATAGATCGCAGAACTACAATTTCACCGTTCTTAAATTATTGTTCGTACTCAGGAAAGTTTTCGTCGCCGTTCAGCTTAGGTTCACTTGGTGCTGCAGAGTTGCTGTTCAACCATTCAATATACGTACAACCTGTTGCTTTTTTTGCTTCACGATCCCATCCTGATGTACTGCACTTCTTCATTTTTTTGCCGTTTGCAGTTGTTACCAGCACGAGGTGCTCTCCGCACTTAGGACATTTTTCTTCCAAATCTTCTTTTGATCCGTTAAACCATTCGACGAAATCGCATCCTGTTGCTTTTCGAGCTTCTCGATCCCAGCCACCTTTGCTGCATTTTTTCATTTTTTTGCCGGCGCGGGTTGTCATCATGACGAGCGGTGCACCGCATTTCGGACACTTTTCATCGAGTTCTTCAGGTTCCGGAGAAATCCACTTCACATAATCGCACCCGTCTACTTGTCTTGTCTCAGGATTCCATGATCCTGTGGAGCATCTTTGCAGCTTTTTGCCGCTTGGTGTTTCTTCAACCGGTGATAATGGTGATCCGCATTTGGGACAGTTGGTTAGTTTGGTATCTTTAGGTGCCATTTGAACATTGTATACAGTGAGTGTAGATATTACAAGTCGTATATGTAATTACTTATCAATATTGGGCGTTTTCGATCAGGAAATCGATAAGTTGAGGAAAGGTCATGCCGATTGCCTTAGTCTCCTTAGGGAAAAGGGAGTTTTTCGTCATGCCCGGAAGTGTGTTCGTTTCCATGTAGTAGAGTTGGTCATCTTTATACAAAAAATCAGATCGTGAGTATGTTTTGCATCCCAGTAATGTATGAATATTTGCCGCAAGCTCCGATACGATATCCGATACGCGTTTATCCAGATTTTGAGGAGGTGACACTTCGGTTGCTCCGCCGTCTTCGTATTTGGATGCATAATCAAAAAAGGTTGATTTATTAGGAATAATTTCTACCGGAGGAAGCATTGTCATATCTCCTTCACGACTTTCAAGACATCCGCAGGTGATTTCAATAGCATCAGAAATATATTCCTGTAAAAGGACATATCGGTATTTGCCGTCCTTACGTGATTTCTTAATCTGTGCCTTTAGTTCTTGTTCAGATTTGATGATATGTAATCCGACGCTGGAGCCCATGTTATTCGGTTTAAAAATAAGCGGATACTGCAAATCCTCGACAGGAATATTGCTTTTAAGGTCAATAAGTGAGGTATTCGGGAGGGTGATTTCTTCAAGAGTATTCACGATAAGTGCGGTACGGAATTTATCCATACAAATAGCACTGGCTGTCGGCCCTGATCCTGTGTACTTGATTCCGTAGAACTCAAGTATTGTCTGTAGTTTCCCGTCCTCGACAAATTCACCATGGATCCCCGCAAGAAAAGCCAGATCTATTTTGGTCAAATACTTCTCGACACCTTCGATAAACGGACAATATGTTGATGTGTCAGTCGGTATAACTACCTCTTTTTCCGGTTTAAAAAAAACAGATTTGAGATCTTTCGTGATATAGAAAACCGAGACTTCATATTTTGATTTGTCGGTAGCTTCAAAAAGCGATTTGGTACTGTTTATGGATACTTCATGCTCAGAAGACGGTCCGCCGCATATGAGAGTTACTTTCATAGTTGCATTATATACGATCTTTGTGGTTAATAGTCAAGAGAAGGTAACAATCTCAAAGATTCTTCCATAGAATAGCAAGTAGAAAAACTAAACCCGAGGTGACGGCAATCATTGGTCCTGACGGAAAATTCAGATAATATGAAGCAAAAAGACCGACTACCGCAGCTGAGACCGAAAAAATCGGAGCCAGCACAAACATGCTTTTCAAAGATCGTGCAAATATCCGGGCTGTGGCCGCCGGAATTATCAGCAATGCATTTACAAGGACTATTCCCACAAGCTGAATCCCGAGCACGATGGACACTGCCAGACTGACGTGGTATAACGTATCAATAAGGTTAACTTTGATTCCGAGAATGGTAGCATAGTCCGAGTCAAACGAAATGTTGAGTAATTTTTTTTGGAAAAAGAAAATACACACAATCAGTATAGCTGTGACAGCAGCCATCAGGTAAATATTATTCCAGCTTATTCCTAAAATATTTCCGAAAAGAAAGCTGATAAGCTCCGGCTGATACCCGGGAATGACGGAAAGAAGGATTACTCCGAGTGCCATTGAGAACGGGAGGATAATACCAAGCAGGCTGTCTGTCGGAAGATTACTTTTCTTTTTTAAAATCGGAATAAAAAATGAAACGGCCATGGCATATACAATCGCCGCAATAAGAGTCGGTACGCCGAGAAGTACTCCGAGAGCGACTCCGGTCAGTGATGAGTGCGCAATCGCATCTCCGAAAAATGAAGACCTTCTGAGCATAGCAAAAATGCCGTAGTACGCAAGAAGTGCCGCGATAATAATACCACCGATAAGGGCACGCTGCATAAACGGTAATGTAAAGATACTCAGATCAATAAGCATATTAGTCGTGATGATGATGACCGTAGAACTGTAGTTCCCGGCCATATAACTCGGTAAACATCTCTTTATTCAGTGTTTGCTTCGGTGGTCCGCTGCAGACAAGGACACGATTAAGACAAAGGACATCTTCGGCAAACGTATAAACGATATCAAGTTCGTGTGTCGCAATAAGCACTGTTATTTTCTTTTCTTTCACCATCTGCTCAAGGAGCGTATAAAACGTCTGTTCCCCGCCGACATCAACACCTGCTTCAGGCTCATCCAAAATAAGGATACCCGGATTATTGACAATGGCCCTTGCCAGAAGTACCCGCTGCAGTTGGCCTCCTGAAAGCTGTGAAAGTAAGGAGTGTGCTTTCCCCTCCATCCTGACCTGTTTCAGAACTTCGTGCACATCTCCTGAACGGTTTTCTACGACAAGAGAAATAAACTCCGAGACCGTGATTGGGAAGGTAGTGTCAAACGAAAAGCGCTGAGGTACGTAACCGATTTCCTTATATGAATTTTCAATAGGTTTGCCATCCAGAAGAATTGTTCCTTTGTACGGAATAAGTCCTAGAATAGCTTTTATCAGTGTCGACTTACCCGATCCGTTCGGTCCGATAAGAGCCGTGATAGTCTCAGGTTTAAGCGAAAAAGAGATTTGCTCTATTGCAGACTCGACAGCGTACGGATATTGGACTGAGACATTTTTTACTTCAAGTATGTGTTTCATTGAGATACGGCTTTTGTAACCTGATTTACATTATAGTTCATCAAAGCGATAAAAGATTCACGTCCCGGTACGCCGCCTATCGGATCAAGTTGTGAAATGGTCACGCCGAGATCATCTGCTATAGGTTCAAGAGATCGGGTTGAAAATTGAGGTTCAGCAAATATTACTTTGACATTATGCTCCTTAATATTGTTTGTAAATGTATGCAAATAATCCGGGCTCGGTTCTTCGCCGGGAAATTCTTCAAAGGTCGTGACAACGGTCAGTCCGTATTCATCGGCAAAGTATCCGTATGCATTGTGAAAGGTGGCAATGTTTTTATTCGGCAATACCTGAATTGTTGCCGAAAATTCTTTTTCTGCCGTTTGTAATTCCTGAATATAATTATCGTAATTGTGAGTAAACACGTCTTTATTCTCCGGATACAATGAGATAAGATCATCTTTAATCTGTGTTGCCATTTGTTCGGCATTTTTGATACTTAGCCAGTAATGAGGGTTTATTTCGTTATCCGATTTTTTATATTCTTGATTGTTTTTTTCGGTCGTTTTCAAAAGAGATACGTTTTTATCGACTGCTATTTGATATTTTATATCTGCTGAGTTTGCCATAGATGTGCTCCAGTCATCAATTCCGTGACCGATATAAAATAATGCATCTGATCCCTGCAACCGTCTTATTCCCTCAGGTGAAGGTTCATAGGAGTGCGGGCTTGCACCCGGAGGAAGAACTAGCATGACATCAATTTCTGTTCCTGCAACATTCCTGGCAATATCATAAAGGGGGAAAATAGTAGCAGCTACTTTCTTTTTATCTGATGAACTCTGTGAAGTTTGGCGGTTATAAGCAATACCGACGCCAATGCCAATTATTATCAGGAGAATCAGAATAAATACTATTTTTTTCATAGATTTAGTATATGCAACTCATTTGCATTTGTCAAGTAAAAAGATGTATGTTTTTGTAATAGTGTGTCTAGTATCCAGTATAATTGTACTATGGCCAAACCGACACCGATTCTTTTTACCAAAGATGGATACGCAGAGTTAGAACATGAATATGCTGCTTTATCTGCAAAAAGACCTGAGTATGTCAAAGAGCTTACGAAAGCGGCTGAAATGGGAGATCGTAGTGAAAATGCAGCCTATAAATACGCGAAACAGAAACTCAGGCAAACGGATAGCAGATTACGATATCTGGAGAAGACGATCAATCGTGCAAAAGTTGTTACCCCTTCACAGAATGAATACGTAGAGATCGGTTCTGAAGTTGTTTTGAATAACGGTACAAAAGATATAACCTATCGCATTGTGGG
>Ga0210057_1007255_pt1 | contig 13506 bp, 14 predicted proteins | sample CryGeyCG2114_010_2_FD_183968 | JGI IMG/M metagenome (GOLD analysis project Ga0210057, IMG submission 183968) | Groundwater microbial communities from aquifer - Crystal Geyser CG10_big_fil_rev_8/21/14_0.10 (SPAdes) (version 2) | ecosystem: Environmental > Aquatic > Deep subsurface > Groundwater ... | reverse complement strand
TTTGATTTTCCTGATTGCTTTCCCTAAAACCTCTAATTTCCCATAATCTTTGGTATAAATCGTAAAAAGCTGGTCGGCTTCCCCCCGATCCTCTTTCTTCAGAAAAATCCCCTGAGTTCGGTAATGGATGAACATCTTATTTCCCTAATCTTTCTTTGAGATATCTAATTTCCCTATCTATTTTTAGCTTCTCGGCTCCAGTCCGAGCTTTAGTTTTTTCCTTGTATAATTCTTTAAAAATTCGGGAATGTTCCGGCCCTTTTTCAAGATAGCTTCCGTATTTTGATAGTCTTTTTGCTATATCCACTCTTTCTTTTTCAGAAAACATTGCCCCTCCAGAACCGGGAATGTAAGGATGGGGGTCTTTTCTAATTTTCCAAGCCGCCTCTCTCGTCGAAATAGCTTTTTTCCCTCCAAATATTGTTGTATCTTTCTCTTCAATGGGAGTCTTGGGTTTAGGAAGAGGTGTTGGAATTTTTTTTGGCCCGGTTCCTGAAAGTCCTTGTTTTTTCTCAAAAATACTCATAATTTTATTTAATTTTTATAATTTTACGACCTTTCTAACGACTAAGTTAAGCTTCTCATTATCAATTTTTATTTCTCGAGGTTTTAATTTTTTTTCTTCTAATTTGCCTATTTTTAATTCTTTAGCTCTGGTTTCTGCTAAAATGTCTTTTTTATTTTTTTCTAAAACTTTTCTCAGTTTCTCTTGACACTCACAATAAATAATAATTTTGTCTTTGGGAGTAAGTTTGGCATTTTTTCGCAGTTGCTGAACTTGTCGGATAAATTCTCGAACCTGCCCCTCCTCTTTCAACTCCTCGCTAATCTTTGTATCTAATTCTATTTCCTCTTTGATTTTAAAATCAAAGATTATTTCTTTAACATTGACTTCTTCCTTTATCAAATCTAACAACTCTCTTTCCAGCTTAAATCTTAAATCTTTAATCTTTAATCTTGACAATGGTTGGCGAACTTTAATTTTATCTTTTGCCCTCTCAGCTAAAGCCAGGGCAGCAATTTCTCTCGTTTTTGCCATCTTCCTTTCTAAATCTCGGTCAATTAGGTTTTTGTTTGGTTTGGGATAATCAGTCAAATGAACTGATTCACAATCACCTTCTTTGCTCTTTAGGCGAAGAAGATAAATCTTCTTCTTCACCCTTCGCTCGGCTTCGCCTCGCTCGAGTAATTGATGGTATAATTTTTCGGAAATAAAAGGACAAAAAGGGGCTAAAAGCTTCACTAACTCCAAAAGAACAAAATAAAGGGTCTGAGAAGCTTCCTCTTTTGTTTTTTTTGAACCTGGTTTTTGAAATATTCTGCGCGACCGACGAACATACCAATTAGATAGACCATCCACAAAGTCAATAAAGAGCCGCGCTGCCCCCACTACTTCATAATTATCTAAGTTTTTAATTAATTGAAGGTTTAGGCTCTCTAAACGAGAAAGAATCCAGCGATCAAGTAAGTTTTCTGATTTAAAACCTTTTATTGGTTGGAATTTCTTATCGCGGTAGGTTAAAAAGAATATTTGAACATTGTTTAAAGTATCAAAAAATTTTCGATATAAAGTCTGGAGGTCTTTAAAGTCAAACTTCTTTGGCTCAGCAACTGGATTAATAGTATAGAAATAGAATCTGGCAACATCGGCGCCATATTTATCAATAACATCTTTTGGCCAGATGACATTTCCTCTTGACTTAGACATCTTTTGACCTTTGGCATCCAAAACCAGGCCATGTGAAATAACATTTTTATAGGGAGTACCCCGTCCTAGTAAAGTGGAAACAGCCAATAAAGTATAAAACCAGCCACGGGTTTGATCAATGCCTTCACAAATGAAATCGGCCGGGAAAGAAATATTTTTTTCAATCCTTTCTTTATTCTCAAAGGGGTAATGCCATTGGGCAAAAGGCATAGAGCCTGAATCAAACCAACAATCAATAACTTCGGGCACCCGCCTCATTTCTCCTCCACATTTATCACATCTAAAAGTAATTTTGTCTATAAAAGGTCTATGGAGATCAGTAATTTTTTTACCACTTAACTTTTTTAATTCATTGATTGAACCAATCACTTTAATATTCCCGCAATCTTTTGTTTGGGATTTGGGATTTGAGATTTGGGATTTCCCAGTTTGGCAATGCCAAACTGGCAGTGGTGTACCCCAATAGCGCTCCCGGGATAAGTTCCAATCTTTAACTTCTCTTAACCATTCGCCAAACCGACCTTCTTTTAGATATTCTGGCAGCCAGTTAATTTGTTCATTGTTTTTAAGTAGTTTTTCTTTAACCGCTGTCATTTTTATAAACCAAGAGGTTTTAGCATAGTAAAGCAAAGGGGTATCACACCGCCAACAAAAAGGATAATCGTGTTCGTATAATTCTTCCTTAAAAAGTAAGTCCCGATTCTTTAAATCTTCCACAATCAAAGAGTCAGCTTTTTTAACAAACATTCCTGCCCATTTTTTAACCTCGCGCTTAAAGCATCCATTTTGGTCAACATTCATTAAGATTGGTAAATCTTCCTTTTTACCTAATTCCATGTCTTCCTCGCCAAAAGCCGGAGCAATATGGACAAGTCCTGTTCCCTCTTCAGTAGAAACAAAATCACCAGCGACTACAAAATGGGCTTTTTTATCAGGTTTAGTAAAAGAAAAAAGGGATTCATATTCTAGGCCCAGCAAATCCTGACCTTTGAACTCTTGGTTGGCTTTACCTTTTAGACCAAATTCTTTAATCCTTTCTTTAGCTAAAATCAGATATTGGTTATCAACTTTTATCTTTACATAAGTAATATCCGGATTTACCGCCACAGCCACATTGCCCGGCAAAGTCCAAGGAGTTGTTGTCCAAACTAACAGATAGGTATTAGGTTCTAGGTTATAGGTTATAGGGTTTTTAATTTTTAATTTTAAGAAAATCGCTGGCTCAACTATTTTCCTATATCCCTGGGCAACTTCGTGAGAAGAGAGCGAAGTAGCACAGCGAGGACAATAAGGGACAACTTTATAATCTTGATATAAAAGCTTTTTTTGCCAGATTTGTTTCAAAATCCACCACAAACTCTCAATATAATCATTGCTACAGGTAATGTAAGCGTTTTTGAGGTCAAGCCAGAAGCCAATCCTTTGGGTAAATTCTTCCCACTCTTTTTTGTAAGTAAAAACATTATCCTTGCACTCTTCAATAAATTTCTCAATACCCAATTTTTCAATCTCTTTTTTGGTTTTTATCCCCAATTTTTTTTCTGCTTCCATTTCAGTCGGTAATCCATGAGTATCCCAACCAGCTTTTCTTTCAACAAAAAAACCTTGCATTGTTTTGTAACGCAAAATTATATCTTTGAAAGCTCTGGCTAAGAGATGATGGATGCCCGGCAATCCATTGGCAAAAGGTGGTCCTTCGTAGAAAATAAATCGGGGATTATTCTGGGTTTTCTTTAAACTTTTTTCAAAGATTTTTCTCTCTTTCCAGAACTTTAATATTTTTTCTTCATTTTTAGGTAACTTTATTTCCATAAAATCAAAGTTTTCTTAGTTCGCCAACTTCTATATACTTTTGCTCCAAAAGTTGTTCATTATCTAGGCCTTTTACCGCTCCTTCCAAAAGCCATAAAGGGTCGCCGTGGCTGACAATTAAGATTTTTTTGTTTTTGTATTTTTTGTCAATTTCTTTTAAGAAATTCATTATTCTTTCTTTAACGTCATCCCAGCTTTCACCTTGGGGGACTGATTTGAAAAACAATTCTTTGCGGCGGGAAAAATATTTTTGGAACTCTTTGTACGGCCGCCCTCGAAAAATTCCCATATTTACATCACGGAGTCTTTTATCAAAAATTACTTTTAAGCCAAGTTCTTTAGCCACAATCTCAGCAGTTTGCCGAGCCCGAGGAATATCTGAGGAATAAATTAAATCAATTTTTCCTTTCTTCAGCTTTTTGGCTGCGGCTTTTATTTGCTTTTTACCCTTCTCGGTCAACAATATTGGCAAAGGCTCTGGCCAGGGATAACATATCTTCTCTTTTTTCAGCTGATAAGGTGTTTGGCCATGTCTTAAAATGAAATAAATATTTTGCATAATTACATTTTTTCAGGGGCGGAAATGCCCATTAAATCTAAAGTGTTTTTTAATACAGTTTTAGTGGCCAAAATTAAACCTAAACGAGCTTGGGTAAGATTTTTATCATCAGATATCACCTTGCAGTCTCGATAAAACTGATGAAAAACCGTAGCTAAATCCATAGCATATTGGGGAATTCTTTGAACTTGATAATCCCGGGATGTATCTTCAACAATCTCCGGAAATCTAATCATCTGCTTAATCAAATTAAGCTCCGAAAGATGATTCAACAATTTTGAATTTTGATTTGTCATTTTGCATTTTGCATTTTGCATTTTGCATTTTTTTAGGATGCTGCAAATCCTGGCATGAGCATATTGGACGTAATAAACCGGATTTTTTTCTGACTGTTTTTGCGCTAAAGCGAGGTCGAAATTTAAATGGGTATTAGCTGCTTTTTGGAGAAAAAAGAATCTAGCAATATCAACTCCTACCTCATCAAGTAATTCATCCATAGTAATAAAAGTTCCTCTCCTTTTTGAAATTTTCAGCTTTTCCCCTTTTTCAAGTATAGTTACAAACTGGAGCAATAAAATATCGAGTTTGCCTTTATGGCCTAAAGCTTCCGCTCCCGCCTGAAGCCCAGCAACATCACCAGCATGGTCTGCTCCCCAAACGTCTATCACCTTGTCAAATTTCTTCTTTTCAAATTTATAGTGGTGATAGGCGACGTCACCCGCCAAATAAGTTTTATCGCCACCCGCTTTGACTACGACCCTATCTCTTTTATCACCATATTTAGAACTTCTGAACCAAGTTGCTTTTTCTTTTTGATAAATTAAATTTTTCTGCTCCAAAATCTTCAAAACTTTATTAACTTGGCCGCTCTCGTAAAGAGTGTTTTCTGAAAACCACTCGTCATAGTTAATTCCCATTCTGTCGGTTGTTTTTTTAATCATCTCATCAATAATAATTTTGGCTGCGAGCTCTCCTGCCTTATAGGCCCCGAAGGAAAGCCTTCGGCTTCCTACGGGGTAAAGCTCTTTTTCTTTGATTCTTTTGGCAAGTTCATCAATGTAGTCGCCTTTATATTGCGCTTCACTATCTTTCAAAACAGAATGTCCTAGAGCTAAAATTTGCATTCCGCAATCGTTGATATAATAAGCTTTCTCTACTTTAAATCCTGCTTTTTTTACAACATTTCCCAAGACATCACCAAAAGGTCCACCTCGAGCATTGCCGACAGTTAAAGGACCGGTCGGATTTGCCGAAATAAACTCTACCTGAACCTTTTTTCCTTTGCCAATATTTAATTCACCAAATTTCTCTCCCTTCTTTAAGATTTCTCCAACCTGTTTTTGTAAATATTCTTTTGAAAGAAAAAAATTAATAAACCCTGGTTTTGCTACCTCAATTTTGTCGAATAGTTCAGATTTAAGATTTAAGATGCAAGATTTAAGATTTTCCGCAATCTCTAATGGATTTTTTTTAACAATTTTCGCAATTACCATCGCAATGTTTGTGGCATAATCGCCGTGGGTCTTTTCTCCCGAATACTCGACTCGAATTTCAGGGCACCACCCACTCTCTCCCCAATCAAATTTTGGCAAATTTTTTGCCGTTTGAAGCTTTTTTATTGATTTTTCGATTAATTTAGCTATTTCCTGCCGAATCATTAATTACTCGAGCATTAGCGAAGAGTGGAAATGAAAACGAAGTTTTCATTGACTTTAGTTTATCTTAATTTTTGTTAAAATGAAAGAGATGAAGGTTCTAGCTGAAAACAAAAAGGCTTATTTTAATTATGAAATCCTGGAGAAATTTGAGGCAGGAATTTCTTTAATTGGCCAGGAAGTGAAATCAATAAAAACAAGAGGGGTGAGCTTGACTGGTTCATATGTAGTCCTAAAGGACAATGAAGTTTTTTGGATTGGCATTAATATCCCTCCTTATCAGCCAAAAAATGCACCAAAAGATTATGAGCCAGCAAGAACACGAAAACTTCTTCTTAAAAAATCAGAAATTAAATATTTGATTGGTAAAACAAGGCAGAAAGGCTTGACTTTGGTGCCTCTTAGGGTATATACTAAAAACGGAAAAATAAAATTAGAGTTTGGAATAGCAAAAGGAAAGAAAAAAGCCGATAAAAGAGAATTAATTAAAAAAAGAGACGTAGAAAGAGAAATCAAAGGAGAATTAAAAATGCGGGGATGACAGGATTTGATGAGGAATTAACTAAAATAAGCAGGTTGAGTATTCTCAAATCTCATTAAACTTTGAGAAAAACAAAAATAAGTGCCAACTTATTTGCAAGCCCAAAGCTTGCTCCTGCTTACGCATAAACCCGTAAGCCATCTGATCGCTGATTCTCGATAGGTGAAATCAGGTGTCATATCATCGAGATAGATAGTTCTTTTGTCTCGCGAACTTGTCGAAAAAAAAGAGACAAATAGTGGTACTAGATTTTGGCTGTTGGGTCCAGTATTTCAAAATTAAAACAGAATAAGCCTGTAGAATTATTTTAGAAAAATTCCTTAGATGGGACTTCGATGTCCCCATCTCCACAAAAACTTAAAAAATTCTATTTTTAAAAGACCATTAGTCAACTATCGAATAAGGGCTCCTCAAGTTAGATTAATCGATGAAACTGGAAAACAGTTGGGAATTTTGTTGATTGAAAAAGCGCTCCGGATAGCCGGGGAACGTAATTTAGATTTAATTCAAGTCACCGAGAAGGTAACACCGCCAGTCTGTAAAATAATGGATTACGGGAAGTATCTTTATCAGGAGAAAAAGAAAGAAAAGTTAGCTCCGAAAGGTCCGGGTGAATTAAAAGGAATAAGATTGGGATTTGGAATCTCTCAACACGATTTAGAAGTTAGGGCAAAGCTAGCAGAAAAATTTTTAAAAAAGGGGTATAAAGTCAGAGTGGAACTAATCTTAAGGGGCCGGCAAAAAGCCCTGCCCGAATTTGCTAGAGAAAAAATGAATCAATTTCTTAAAATTTTAGAGGGGATTTTGCCAATAAAAATTGAGCGGGGATTAAAAAGAGAATCGAGAGGTTTTATAATGATAATTTCAAAATAATGACCCTTCAACAAGTTCAGGGTCATACTGAGTTTATCGAAGTATGAAAACAAGAAAGTTTATATTAAAGCGTTTTAAAATTACGAAAACCGGCAAGGTTTTAAGGAGACCAACCGGGCTTGACCATTATCGAGCAAAAAAATCCGGGAAAAGAATTAGAAAAAGCCGGAAATTGGTTGAAGTTTTAAAACCCGAAGCAAAAAAAATTAAAAAGCTATTAGTAGGCTAAAACATCCCACTATGGTACGTGTTAAACGAGGAAAAATTGCCAGCAGAAGAAGAAAGCATCTATTAGAATATGCCAAGGGTTTTCGCTGGGGAAGAAAGGCAAAATATCGAGCAGCTAAAGAAGCTCTAATGCATGCCTGGAAATATGCCTATAGAGACAGAAAAGCTAAAAAAAGAGAATTCAGGCAACTTTGGCAAATTCAAATTAATGCTGCTTGCCGCCAACTGGGAATTTCTTATAGCAAATTTATTGCCGGCTTAAAGAAAAACAAAATTGAGCTTGACCGAAAAATTCTTTCGGAACTAGCCAAAAATCACCCCGAAATCTTCAAAAAAATTGTCGAGAAAGTAAAAAGTTAACAATTTTCTAATCAATAGAAAAGTCGCCTTTTTAGGGGCGACTTTTTAATTCTCGAAACTCTCTAAAGATTCCTACTCTAGCGCTTCTAAATCACAATCTACACAAAGTTCGTCCTGAGAAAGTCCAATTGCTTTTACAAGATCCTCAATGGTGTTATATTCCAAACTCTCAATCCCTAGAAATTTTATTCTGTCTTCTATTGACGGTATTCGAGAGACTAAAGTTTCTCCTTTTTTAGTTGTCTTCCCCCAACGACAATGAGAGCGTAATTCGGGATTAGAAATCCTAAAATGGATTTCTTTAGTACCCGAAGCTCTCAATTTAGGAACCAAATTGATTTGAGTTTGGGTACCCCTAACAATGGAGTCGTCACAGACCACTACTATTTTCCCTCGATAATCTTCTCCGCTTGGCAATAACTTAATTTGAGCTTCTAAATCCCGCGCCTCCTTGGTTGAGGGAGTATAACTTCTACCAGCATAGGGAAATTTCAGTAAGGATTCATCATAAAGAGGAATCTTTACGATTTCTCCTCTCATCGCCGCTCGACAGAATTCCTGATGATAACCGATGGCATGGAATCTCCCCGAATCAGGAACAGGAACAACTACATCTGGGATAAAACTTCTTTCAATATCCCGACGGGCTAAGGATGCTCCTAATTTTTTTCTGACTAAAGAGGCTGAAATCCCTTCGAATACGCCATTTGGAAAAGCAGTGTAAACCCAAAGAAAACTACAAATCTGGATTTTTTTGGCTATCATTTTGTCTATAGTTGAAAAATGACCTTTTTCCAAAAGGACAATCTCTCCGGGTTCTAAGTCGCGGATAAGTCTGAAGCCCGAATTACTAAATCCCCCTGACTCAGAAGCAACAACCACTGCCCCGTCTTTTTCACCAATAATCAAAGACCAGTGAGCAGTTGGACAACGGGCGGCATAAATCCCCTCTGGAGCAAGGACGAGAAGAGAATAGGCGCCCTTAATCTCTTTTGTCATTTTTCTAATCCCACCCACTATGTCTTGACCCTGGGCGACTAGTTTAGCAATTATCTCGATATCGTCGCCACCTCTCTCAAAAGAATGTCCAAGATTTTTAAATTGCTCTACTAATTCAGGAGAATTTCTGATGTTGCCAGAAAAGCAAAAACTTAATTGTCCCAATCTTGAATCTGCCCGAAATGGCTCCCGATCTAGACCACAAAAACCTATTCCCTCTGTTCCTTCTAAACCTTCCAGATCCTTGGCGAAAGTCGGTCTAAACAAGCCTCGATGAGTCCGAATTTTAATCTTGTCCTCATCACAAGTTGATAGGCCAGAGTACTCTTCGCCCAAATGTTGGTGATAAAACGTTCCCCAAAAAAGATCCTTCAAAAAGTTACCTTGATACTTCTTGGAATCAATACTTAATGCAAACACTCCAGCCATTTCTTTACCTTCCTTTCCTTATTTTTGTTTTTGTTAAATAACAGATGGCTTCAAATTATGTTGGCAATTTAGAAGCCACATACCTCCTATTTCTAATTATCACGCCCTCTTTTTTTAGTAAATAGGCCTTCTTTCGCGGGCCATCTCGATAACCTCCAATTTCCCCATCTAATCTTATTACCCGATGACAGGGGATTTGAAAATCTTGATTTTTGTTCAAAATATTCCCTACTGCCCGCCAGGCCTTGGGATGACCAATTCTTTCAGCTACTTCTCGATAGGTCGTTGTTTTCCCTTTCGGGATTTTCCCCACAACATTAAATACCTTTTTCTGAAAGGAACTTATTTGCTTTTTTGAGAATTTTTTTGGCATTTTGAAAAGTTAATTTTTCTATTGCTTTTTCGTAGGATAACCATTCAAAACCGAGATGTTCAAAAGAAACTTTAATGTCTTTTTCTTTCGTTTCGGCTAAATAAAAAGTGACAAATTTCAGAATATTTTTTCCCCTAAATTTAAAAAAATATTTTATCCACTCTTTAAAGTCGTCCACAAATTCAATGTCTTTTAATCCGGTTTCTTCTTCCACTTCTCTTCTCACAGTTTCAATTTCCTTTTCCCCTTTTTTAATATGCCCTTTTGGCAAATCCCAATATTCCTTCGGCGCCTTAGTCGCCGAAGAGGGTTTACCCTCTTTTTTACCCACCGAGTCCCGTTTGCGGGACGAAGGTGGATAATGAAGTGAGAGATAATAAATTTTATCATTCTCTCTCCTAAAAATTATAGCTCCGGCTGATTTTTCAACTGGCATAATCACTTAAAAAACTTTAGTAATTTTTCTAAGGGGTGTGCGTTAATAATATCTTCTTTTTCTGCCCATCCTCTTCGAGCTTGAGCAATCCCAAACTCAATAAATCTTAGTTGGTCTTTGTGATGGGCATCAGTATTGATTACCATTTTTACCCCAACCTCTTTTGCCCTTCTTATATTTTGGTCATTTAAATCTAATCTTTCAGGAAAAGAATTTATTTCCAAGACTACATCATGTTCTTTGGCTGCTCTTAAAATTTTGTCAAAATCACAGAGATATTCATCTCTTCTTTTCAAGATTCTGCCTGTTGGATGAGAAAGAATATTAATGTTAGGATTTTTCATTGCCCGAATGATTCTTTCGGTCATTTTATCTTTTGGCATTTTCATATTTGAGTGGATTCCGGCAATTGCATAATCCAATTTTTCCAAGACCTCATCTTTTATATCAATTGAACCGTCATTCAAAATGTTTGTTTCTGCTCCCTGAAGAATTTTGAAATTTTTGCATTTTTGATTTAATTTGTCGATTTCTTTTCTTTGTAAGGCCAGCTTTTTTTCATCCAATCCATGCTCAATTCTTAAAAACTTAGTATGGTCAGAAATTCCAATATATTGATATCCGATTTCAATAGATGCTTTAGCAATTTCTTCAATTGAATTTGCTCCACCATCCCATTTTGAATGGCAATGTAAGTCACCCCTAATGTCATTATACCCAATCAACTTTGGTAATCCATTTGGTTTACCCTGAGCTTGTCGAAGGGCAGCTTCGATTTCGCCTTGATTTTCTCTCATTTCGGGAGGAATCCATTGCATTCCCAGGAATTTATAAATGCCTTCTTCAGTTCCACCGGCAATCATTTTTGGACCTCGAAAGAGTCCATATTCCGAAAGTTTTAAACCTTTATCCATAGCAATTCTCCTGGTAACAATGTTATGCTCTTTTGAACCGGTAAAATATTGCAAAGCTGAACCATAACTCTTTTTTGACACCACCCTAATGTCCATATCAAAACCATCTCTCATTCTAACTGACGATTTAGTGCTCCCCTTGCCCCAAATCTTTATAACTCCCGGTAGAGAAGTGAAAAAATCCATCACTATTTGAGGTTTTCTGGAAATAACTAAAAAATCAACATCGCCAATGGTTTCTTTCATTCTTCTAACTGAGCCGGCCGGACTTATTTCTTCAACCTCTTTCAGATTTTTTAATTTTTCGTGAACTTCCTTAACGACCGGGAGGATATCTCCTAAAAGAAATCTTCCCTTGCTTCTCTTTAAAAAGGCTATCCCCTCCAAGATATTTTTTTCAGTTTTTTCTCCAAAGTTAAAGAGAGGAGCAATTTTGTGGGCTCTAGCTGCTTTCTCTAAATCTTTTAAATTTCTAATCCCTAATTTCTGGTATAAAATCTTTACCTTTTTTGGTCCCATTCCCTCGACAGCTGTCAATTCTTCGATATTCAGCGGAGTTTTTTTCTTAAGCTCTCGGTGATACTTTATCTTTCCCTTTTTTAAATATTCTTCAATTTTCTCAGCAATACTCTTTCCTACCCCGGGAATTTTTTCAAGAGCAGGAAGGCCTCCTTTTTTATAAATTTCTTCAATATCTTCCTCCAGAGTTTCCAAGGTCAGGGCAGCCTTCTCATAGGCATAGGGTTTGAAAGCCACTCCTTCCATCTCAAGGTAAGCAGCGATCTCGTAGAATATTTTAGCGAGTTCTTGATTCTTCATAGCTCTTACGAAATGTCGGTTTCGGTTAAAATGGTTTCTCGGCCGGTGGTACCCGAGGAATAAAGTGGTCTTTCGGAAAAATTTGATTACGGATTAATAACAAAACTGAGGAAGCAGTTAAACCAAAAACAGAAACCAAGACAAAAACGGTTTTAAATCCCAAAATCGTGGCCATTAGCCCGCCGAAAGCAGCGGCAAGACCAAAGGCAAAACCAATAGCAGTACTCTCAACGCTCCAGGAAAATGCTTCCCAACCCTTGTTTATATGCCTGGTGAAAATCCCTGCCCAAGTTGGAATAACGCAGGCCATGGCCAGGCCCCTGATAAATTCTAATAAAAAAATCTGCCAAATTTGAGAAGAAAGAAGATAACCGAGAGGAATTAGGTTGGCTATATACATACCGACAATCAGAAATTTAAAATCATCTTTCTCTCCTTTCTTAAGGTCGAAAAAATAGGCAATGAAAGGTTGAAAAATTGATTTGACAATCCAGTAAGTCGCCGCAACAAATCCAATCATTGCCAAACTTCCGCCGTGAATGTTTTTTATTATAAACACGGCAAAAATAGGGCCGATCAACCCCCACCCGGACTGAAGAAAAAAGTCAGAAAGGATAAGAGTTTTAATAACTTTGTTAATGCCGATTTTCATTCTTGATTAACTTTTTATTATTTTTACAATTATTTCTCTTTCTCTCGGCCTATTGTCAAAATCAATTAAAGCGATTTGCTGCCATTGGCCCAAAACTAATTCTCCATTTTCAATTGGAACTGTTAAAAAAGGTTTAATCAGGGCTGAGCGAATATGGGCAGGCGCATTTGCCTCTCCCCAAGTCTGGTCGTGGCGGTAAGTTCTATTTGAAGGGGCTAATTTTTCTAAAAATTCTTTAAAGTCTGCCACTAAATTCGGCTCATATTCAATAGTAGTTATCCCGCAAGTTGAACCAGGAGAAGATATTAAACAAACTCCATCTTTTACTTTGGAATTTTTAACAATCTGAGAAACCCGGGAGGTAATATCAATAATATCGTTGAAACCTTTTGTACTAATGGAAAATCTCATTTTTTAACCTGCCCCGTACCGAATTTATTCTGGTGCGGGGTTGCTTTATTTAAATCTTTTAAAAACTTTTTTAGGTCAATCTGATGGAGTTTAGTTGCCTCTTTGATTGTCTCTGGTGTTGCCATCGGGCAACCAACACAATGAAGCCCATAATCAATAAAAACAAAAGCTGTTTTCGGATATTTTTTAATAACCTCACCAATGGTCATTTCCTTTGTAATGACTAATTTTTTTTCCATAACCAAGATTTCTAATAGAGTTACTTACTCTTTCAATTTTTTCTTAAATTCTTCCACAATTTCTACCGGGGCCGGGTCAATTTTATATTCTTTTGCCAGATAATAGCTTGTCCAATCAGAGAGAATTAAATTGTTGAATAATTTTTCTAAAATACTTTTCCCCTCAATTTCAACAAAATTAACATCAATGCCCTTTTTCTTTAATAAAACAGCGGTCAACCCCATTGCTTTTAAAATCTTTGGGTAGTCGTCTGAATCTCGGAGTATAATCACATAAAAATTTTTAAGATTTACCCTTTGGGAGTTAAGATTGCTGTATCCTACAATCTCGTTATGAATAAGTTCGGGGAAGTAATTCCAAAAGGCCATTGTTTTTGAATTTTCATTTAATTTTATTTTCCAGATTTGAGCCAAAGATTTAAATTTATCTGAAGCATAGATAAGAGGAATTTTGCCAGCTAATTTTTTAGCCAAACTCTTACCCTGAGTTTCTAATCC
>Ga0210057_1007254_pt1 | contig 13506 bp, 6 predicted proteins | sample CryGeyCG2114_010_2_FD_183968 | JGI IMG/M metagenome (GOLD analysis project Ga0210057, IMG submission 183968) | Groundwater microbial communities from aquifer - Crystal Geyser CG10_big_fil_rev_8/21/14_0.10 (SPAdes) (version 2) | ecosystem: Environmental > Aquatic > Deep subsurface > Groundwater ... | reverse complement strand
TTGATCCGACAAGTCCATTCACAGGCAGCGAATATACGGACAACACAGGTGCCAAGAAGAGTGACTCTGGAGGTGGCGATACGACAAATCAAAATATCACAGTGGATAATGTGATGCAGGTCGCGCAGAACTTTGATCCTGCGACAACGAACGTAGACGATCTGGAAGGCAAGGTCGTTGCTGGAGCCAATGGTGAAACCAAATTAGACAAACCTCAACTGAAGTCATTGCTCGGTGCTCTAAAAACACATCCAGGGATGGAGAGTCAAATGCAGATGAATAATGGACAAATACAAATAACTGCAGGATCTGAACTTGAGGGTATTATTAATGGAAGTGCGACGCCACCTAATGAGCCTGATCCGGCCGAGTAATTTTCATACAACTTACCGAACCGAATGTTCATAAAAACCATATACAATTTGCTCGAAAGTAAAAAATCACTACTACATAGTGATAGATTCTTGTATATGGCTGGAGGAGGAACTGGAACACCGGGAGGCGGAGGAACTGATGACCAAGGAAGGCCGGTGACGGCGGACGACCAAGGCCAGCCGGATTTGGAAACAGAGGGACTGGCGGGAGCGGAGGCAGCAAAAGCTGCAGCCATAGACGATTTATCTAGGATCAAAAGCAGTATAGCGGCCATCGATGTGAACAGTAACAACGGCGAAATATTCAGCGAATTCGACGACTCGATTTTGGAAATCGCAGATCATGATTACAATATCAAGTATTTGCTTTGGTTACAGAAATTGATCGAAACAAAAGGTAGAACCACCAGATGGTTCTTGCCACCGGAGATTGCAGGAAAAATAGGAGGACACGTCAATGAGATGACAGCATTATATCAACGGCTTAATGCAGGAGCAGGTCAGCCACAGCATAATTTTGATGCATTAAGACTGGATGATAAGGCGGTAAGAAAAGAAGCAGTAAGCGCCATTAGAGACCTTATAGGGCAGACCAAAGATGCTCGCGAGAAAAGCAGACAAAAACTGCTCGACAGAATAGACGCGACATTAATGACGACGATAGACGGGATCGAAAGCAGGGATATAGATGACGGGAAGAAAGATGCTCAGAAGAAATTGGTCAAGTCAGCACGCAAGACATTGGTGGAAGTAAAAGCAAGCAGCAAGCCTTTTGAGACACAGTACAATGACAGGATTAAGATATTGGAATATCTCAAGACGCACGATGCGATGCTATGGGAGAGCGAACAAGACAAGGCGACTTTCGAGGCGGACAAGGAGTCCTTGACCCCGGAAGGACTTAGAGCAAAGATCAAAGATTTGCGAGCAAGGAAAGCGGCAGAAGTAGATCCATATTTGGCTCAGATAAAAACTAAAGCTGACCAGCTGGAAGCAAAAGTGGATGGCAAAGTCAGACGTGCTATTGAGGAAACGTTTAAAGACAACGATTCTCTGCGTGGAGAGCATTTAAAAAGGCTTGATAAAGTTAAAGAACAACTCGAGGGCTGGAGAAATATCAACTTTTTTGACATAGCTTTTGGAACAGGATCAGTCGATTTGGCAAGCATGATAGGTTCCGACGGGAAGATGCTTTCTGACGAAGATTTGAAAAGCAAAAACATCTCACCGGGAGCGGAAGACTGGATCGCCTTATCGGAGGCACATGGTGTGTCTGAAGATGTACGCAAATCAGCATTATTAACGGCTGCAGACATGCTTATGGTTGCAGAGAAGACGATGGGCAGACCGAAGGAGGTGCTGGACATGACAATGATGGACTATGACAAAGAGATAGACAGATACATAACCAATATTACCGAAGTAGGAGAGCCACAAGGAGGATATACGATATATTTCCTTTCGCTCTACGACTTCAAACACATGGGTGAGAAGCTTGTTGAATGGGCAAAGAGGAAATACAACAGGCGTAGTGATAATCTGCTAGGCCGCTTCGGAGTATCGCTGCTTAGTGACTTGCCGGGCCCGCTCAAAACTGCGGCAAACGAGTTCGACAGATTGAAAGAACAGTCCGAGCTTGATGAAGTTAATCAATACAAGGAATCTTATTCGAACAAAGACGCGTGGCAGGTCATTGAAGTAATGCACAATACGAGAAATCAGGACGAAATGAAAGCATGTATGTACCTATTGGCGGATTTAGGGCGTATCAGATGGGACGACCCTCAGATATGGAGACAACTTATGTATTTTGGTCATGGAGCGATCCAGTTCGATACGGAGAACCCTGAAAACGAAGTAAGGAATCAGGGTAGGCTCCATGAAAAACTACAGAAGATAGTAGGTGTGATATGGGATTTTGATACATTCCAAACTTGGCAGAGTACAAACGAGTCGAACTACTCGTCAAAGATGGAAAGTCACAAAGATTTTTGTGACAAAAATGCTGAGTCAGAAGGTACATTAGATCTCGTTTTGAAACAGGATCTTGAAAGTTTCAAACGTGATATTACGGCTGGCAAAGTACCGAAAATCGATCCTCAGAGGTTTGAAAAAATGATCAACTACAATATCGAATTCGGTAAAGGATCTCCGGAAGGCAAATTGTATTATTTGATACAGGGTGTAGCTTGCGGACTTCTTTCAAGAGATACTGCGTCACGTATTAATAGTAAATGGATTAATGCATATCCTGTTATTGACGTATTTGGATCTGAAACAGAGGCTGGTAGTAAGCCTACGATGGATGATATACGCAGATGGGCAAAACTGGATGGTGACAAAAACGAGCCGGATGCGGCTTTCCACCACTGGTTCTATACATACGTTATGCACAGGCCAAGGGTTTATCAACGTGTCGACAAAGCTCTGACTCAAGGTATGGGACAAGACCACGATGATGCCACATGTTGGTTCGGTGCGATGAGTGCGAACACCGCGAAAACTATTCTTAGTCAAAATGCGCAAGGTTTCCGTATGCCTATGACAGGTTATCAGAACGCCACGGTTGGTATGCTTCACTACTTGGATACCATTATGGAAGGCTATCCGGAAATGGGTGAAGATCCAAGAGATGAGACGAGCGGATACAGTCAAATTATTAGGTTTGCAAACATGTTCACAACATTCGATGGTATTACCGCTGGAAGAATGTTTAAGGAAAGAACGGACTTCTTTAAGTGGAACGGAGAAGAAGAAAGGCATCCCAGATCCGATGGTGTATACAAAACAGCTTACGGGCGGAACAAGATGACTACTCAAAACTATCTCAACACTATGCGTGGATATCTGTCAGCCCTAGAGCCGGAATTCTTCGATTTTCTATTCCATTCCCAGTCCAAAACCAATGACCAAATACAAAAATTCTGTCAAAAGAAGCAAGAAGAGTACGGAGTCACAGATCTATTTGGCCCAGGAGGAGTTCCTCAAAATGCAGACCAACTACATCAGTCAGTATCAACCTTCCTCAAGTTCGTATTAGCCACTACAGAAGGCAGAGAGAGAATAAGAACCATGAGGGCATCAGTCATACAAGATCATAGGTCATGGGAAGCAGCTCAGAGGCGTGAATCTTCATCGTTCCTGACCGTTAAAGAAAGGGTCGCAAAAGCTTTGGACAAGCAAGTAGAGCCTACAGCTCATGGTGGAGTGCACGTTCCAACTCAGCGGCACTCATAGATGTCTGCTCCTTGGTCTCATAATCCCTGACTGTTACTGTTTTTTCGGCGACTTCTTTCTCGCCGACAACGAGCATATAAGGGATCTTCTGCATCTCCGCGTTACGGATTTTTTTGCCGAGGCTCTCGTCGCTTCTGTCGATCTCGACCCGAACACCAGCATCATAGAGCTCCTGATACATACTCTCCGCATAGCCTAAGAACTTCTCGCTGACAGGTAAGATAACAGCCTGCACAGGTGCGAGCCATGCTGGGAACGCACCGGCATAATGCTCTGTCAGAATACCTGCAAACCGTTCGAGAGATCCATAGAGTGCGCGATGAATCATGATAGGTCTATGTGATTTGCCATCTTCTCCCGTATATTCAAGGTCGAACCGCTCAGGCATTGAGAAATCGAGCTGAATAGTGCCGCACTGCCAAGTTCGCCCAAGGCAATCTTTGACGTGATAATCAAGCTTTGGCCCATAGAATGCACCATCGCCTTCGTTGATAACATAAGGGAGTCCGGACTCATCAATCACTTCTTTGAGAGTCTTTTCTGCAAGTTCCCACACCTCATCTGACCCGATAGATTTCTCGGGACGAGTGGAAAGCTCAACATGATACTCAAATCCAAATGGCGCATAAAGTTTGCCCATAAGCTCCATCACTCCTTTTAGCTCATCTTTGACCTGATCTTCGCGGCAATAAATATGCGCGTCATCTTGGGTGAAAGCTCTGACGCGGAACAGGCCATGCAGTACGCCGGATTTCTCATGTCTGTGCACAAGTCCGAATTCACCACTGCGAATAGGAAGATCACGATAAGAACGCCTGCGTGTTTTGTAAACGAGCATTCCACCGGGGCAGTTCATAGGCTTGACGGCGAAGTCAGCCTCGTCAATCTCCGTAAAGTACATATTCTCTTTGTAATTGTCCCAGTGCCCCGACCTGTGCCAAAGCTCCTCGTTAAGAATGATCGGAGTAGCGATAATGTCATATTTGTACTCGCGATGCAGCTTGTACCAATGCTTCTTAAGTTGCTCGAGTAATACAACGCCCTTCGCATGCCAGAATGGGAACCCCGGCCCTTCGTCATGAAAACTGAAAAGATCGAGATCCTTACCAAGCCTTCGGTGGTCACGCTTTTTAGCCTCTTCCAGCATGGTCAAATGAGCTTCGAGCTCTTCACGAGTCGAAAAACAGACTCCATAGATCCTCTGCAGCATCTTGTTCTTCTCATCGCCACGCCAGTACGCTCCGGCTATGGAAGTCAGATGGAAAGCACCAATCTGTCCCGTATGATCCACGTGAGGTCCGCGACACATATCGACAAAAGTCATATCGCCATCCCGCATATGATTCTCAAAAAAACTAATCTCGGTTTCACCTTGCGCCGCAAGATCGGACGCCATCTCGACTTTGTAATTCTGGTCAGCTTTGGCAAGAACCACTTTTGCATCCTCGACAGACACTACCTTCTTCTCAAAAACCTGACTCTGTTTCATGATTTGCTTCATTTTTTTCTCAAGAATAGGCAAATCTTCGGGTATCAAAGTCCGCGGAAGGTCGAAGTCATAATAAAAACCATTGTCGATGTCAGGACCAATGCCAAGCTTGGCATCAGGGAACATTTCGAGGACGGCTTGCGCCATCACATGCGCGCATGAATGACGCATTGTTTCTACCGGAAAAGTTGATTTACTCATGGAATTTAGGGTTTAGATTGATGGATAACTACTACTAACTACAAACTACTAACTAACGTAGCGCTAGGGTCCCTAAAAGGGACGGTTCCACCTGGCTTCCTCCCGGAGGTCTGTTACGGGGAGGCACTTTTGTCTGTAATGATTCTGATTGCGGATGGTACTTACTCAGATTCTTGCTTGGAAGGCTTTCAGCCAAGGCCTTCTTTCTCTTTTAAGCAGATGTGCAAAGCAGCATGTTCCGCACAAAGATCGTAGTCATAAGGGGAAGCATTGTCAACTACATCTCTTGCAGTTTCATCACAAGAGTGATGATTTTTGCCATCTCGCCCAGAGCTATAGTACGTTCGGGACGCATATAGCCATCTCCATAACCAGATACGATGCCTTGCGCATAAGCATGAATCACGTAAGGCGCATACCAAGCATCGATGTCTACGTCGGGGAATGGGTTTGCTGGCAAATAGTAGTAATCCAAAAGAGCATCTCCATAGAGTGTCTCAACATCATCATGCGTAATCAAAAAAACTATCTTAAGAGCTTCGGCTCTGTTGATAGTCCAGTTAGGATGGAAAGTGCCATCGGGATACCCCTGGATGATGCCGTTTTCATAAGCGGTGATTATGTACTCGGCGCCTTCGTCATATATCGTCATATCCAAAAAAGGCATGTAAGTCGCTTCGGAAACGACGTTTACGTCGAGCAGATCCATCGCCGCCTCGAGGAACTCAATGCGACTCATCTGCTCCTCCGGATCGAAGAGGTAGCTGATAACTTGAGACTCGATACTGTCGCCGGAAGCAGACTCGTTTATTTGATTAATAAGTGTGTTCTCATAAAAATCTTTCAAGTAAGGCTCGGCCCAGTGGCCGTTAAGCTGTGACACGACTTCCGTGTTCCATGTGGATTCAAAATCGTTAACAACTTCAGCGACATCGTCTGTCGGCGGCACTTCAATCTCGACCTCGACTTCAACCTCGGCGACTTGATCATTATTGGAAGACGAACCGCCTCCGGTATATGTGTAGGTATTCCCGAAGCCGGCTCCTCCGCCGGTTGGACTGCTGCCGGAAGATGAGCTGGAGCTTATAATGAAGCTGCGACCACCGGAATTAACGGAGTTGCCGTACGAGTCTAGCGCCATAACATAAACGGCATACATGGCGCCGGAAGTCAGCCCTGTCATCGGTGCCGTACTTGTAGCCATGCCGGAGACATCTCCATAAAGAGTGTAGCTGCCGGCCGTTGAGAGCTTGTAATAAATCTGATATTTGTCGAAATTGCTTTCGGTAGTCACAGGGATCCAGACCAAATTGAGAGAAGTCGATCCGACGGAACTCGCGTATATGGTACTGGTAAATCCACCGGAAGGCGCGACTTGGTCCAGTACGAAAGCGTCGGATGTAAGTATGCTGCCGACTTCGGTGCCATCATAAGGGGTAACACGGATTTGCGCATTTGATATATCGGCAGTGCCAAGATCGGAAGCAGCGTCCCATACGGCGGTGATTGTGTTGTTGCCGGAAGAGGTTGTAACGTACCCGGTGGCATTACCGATTTGGTAAGTATTGTCGTTTTCAACATCGGGAGTGCCATGAGTGGCGGCTATGTCGGAAACAGTCTCGGAAATTGTAGCCTTCACCCAAGAGCTGCCAACATTGTAATAAACGCTGAATTGTAAAGTGTCATCGTTGTCCGAGTCGCCGGCGATGAACGATAGATTAACCTTGCCGTTGCCATTGGTTGTCTGTGCCGCAGTGAGTGACGAAGCGGTGGGAAGGCCGTTATTATTAACGGAAACAGTAGTTGATTGAGCGGTATTGCCATAGCCGTCGATAGCCCAAATCCTCAGATAGTAAGTGGATCCTCCCATAAGTCCGGTAATTGTCGTAGTGGTAGTGCCGGCGGTACTCAAATTGCCATCATTGCTGTTGTCCCACTCGGATGCGGTTCCCGTGCGATTCTCAACATCGCTTTGATTGGTGCCGTACCAGATCTCATAATGGTTGAAATTTGTGTCGCTTGCGGCATCCCAACTCAGAGCTATCGTAGTGGATGTGTTTGCTGTCGATTGGAAACTGCCAAGACCCGTAGGCGCGCTATTGTCTATGATGAATGTGGAAGAGGTTTGGGTTGTTCCCGTGCCAGTACCGTCATAAGGTGTGATGCGTATTTGGGCGCCGGAAGTGTCGGCGGTAGGTTCATCGGTTTGAGAAGTCCATCCCGCACTAATCGTATTAGCGCCGGAAGAGGTTGTGATATATCCTGCCACATTACCTATTTGGTGCACATTGTCGTTCTCAACATCGGGTGTACCGTAAGTGGCGGTCGTATCAGCGAGACTCTCGGAGATGGTTGCCTTGTTCCATCCGGCTCCGATATTGTATTCGACCAAGGCTTGCAACGTGTCATCATCGTCATCGTCATCGATGGTAAATTGAACAGTCACTTCGCCGGTGCCATCGGTTGCGGAAGAACCGCTCACGGAGCTTGCGACAGGCTCGGTATTGAACGACCAATTCAAATTGTTCCCAGCGTCAACGGATCTTGCGGAATCGACGGCGTGAACGATCGCGCTTCCGCTACTTGCGTCGGAGTCTTTTACGTTTACATAATCTACGGAAGACGAGCCGGAGACGTTCAAGGACCACTGATTGCCATCGGAATCACTGCGGAGAGTAATAAGATCTCCGGTGCCACCGGTTAGGGTTAAAGCTCCGGCAACGGTTTGAGTCCCGGTGTTGGAGAACACCAGTGGTTTACCCGCCTGCGTACAAGACAGATTATAAAAAGTCGTAGATCCTGCAATATTGCCCGTGGCGGTGGTTGTAAAGTTGACGCTGCCACTGTTGTGAGAAAAAGTACCGCCTGTGCTGTCGAAGCTGCCACCCAGATTGATAGTAGGTGGAGCTGTCATAGTACCGCCGGATACTGTGAGGCTACCATTTACGGCAAGTGTTGTAATGTCAACAACGACCTCATCCGTCGTATCTCCCCCTGCGAGTATGGCAATTTGATCAGAGGTCAAAGGGGCGTCATACACCCTGACGTCATCGATGAGACCGTCAAAAGCCTCTGCGTATCCAGGACTCTTGCCGATAGCGACGTTATTGGCGGAAGTATCGTAAGCTATCGTAGCGGTTGTGGCGGCAGAACCGTTGAGATAAAATGTAGTACCTACTCCGGGCTCGTAAACCACGGCTACATGCTGCCAAGTCCCGGCAGTAACGGTCTTCCCTGTAGTCCAAAATCCTGCACCCGTAGGTATTATCCAATTGGAACCACTACGATAAATACCCCAGTCGAAGCCGCCGTTGTCAGTACCGATGACAGCATGATTCCCACCCGACGTTGTCTCCGGCTTAACCCAGGCGGAAAACGTAACGCCTGTTGTTCCGGAAGATTGGTCGATGTTCAAACTCGTATTGATGATGTCGGTTCCGCCATCAAAATCCCAGCTTTGAGTGTCGGCGAAATTCAACGTTGGGACGTCAGCATTCGGACCTTCCGGGGCGATAATATTGGAAGGGGTCCCGGTGTAAGCACCTGCGCTGTCGGCAATAGAGCCGGCGCCACCGATCGAGGATTCATCGAGTTTCCAATACGCAATCAGGTTGTCGTTTAGTGTTCCGGGAATGGTTCCGGAATACGTCACTATATCATTAGCATCGACAGGGTCGATAACCAGATTGTAATAAGACATGTCTTTGAGAATCCATGTGTCGGCAAGTCCGTCACTGTCGCCAACATAAGTGAAAGTGCCGGAATTACTGTCGAATCCCCCCGTACCGCTGAAATTCAAGGTTTCATCGCCTTGGATTTGGAAGTTGCCGTCATTGCTAAATACACCATTAACCGTAAAGTTGTAGCTGTTGGTGAAAAATGTGCCGGCGGTAATAGTCACATTGCCTGAGATGCTTTTGGTAGTACCAATCTGGAATATTCCACCAGGACCATTGATTGTAAGGTTGTCGTAATTCCAATTCTCTATAGTGGTCGTCCCTGATGTCTTGGTGTAAACGACAGTGCTGCCGGCAGCTAGCTGAGGGTAGCCGCCATTGGTCGTGATGGTCTGACCTCCTTGTAATTGCAAAGTCGTTCCACTGTTTATAACAAAAGTTCCACCGGATCCGTTCACAGTCAGATCGTATCCTGCCAAATCCAAAGTGCCTGAGGTAAGAGTCAAATCTTGGCTGGCAGCATCCATAACCAAAGCACTGCCAAGGGTGAAAGTGCCGGAAGTTTTATTTATCGTGATGTCGGTATTAATAATCCCCGTATTGCCGAATGTGGCGACCTGATCGTTTGTGCCGGTGAAATTGTAGGTGACAAGTGAGTCGTCGAATCCGGCAAGCATGGTGAAGTCCCCTTGAACAGTAACGTTGTTGCTATTGTTTATTTTGCCGTTGTTCAGAGAAAGCGTACCTTGCACGGTAATAGGCTCACTATTTAGATATAGCCAATTAGTATCAAGACCAAGTTCAACCGTAAGATTGTTAAAGACGGTACTGTTGGGATTGATCGTGACATCTCCAGTGCGATCAACCTTTACGGTTCCGCTGCTGTGGTTAAAAGTACCGCTGGTGTGATTGAAGTTTTGTGCTAACTCCAGAGTGCCGCTTGTAGAATTGAAGACGGCGGAAGCGCCGTTGATGGTCAGGATGGCATCGAAATTGAGAGTACTGTCACCGCCGTTGAAAGTCCCGCCGGTCTGGTTGAACGTGCCGGATGTAAAAGCGAAAGTCGTCGCAGGGCTTACAGTATAAGTCCCGGAAGTTAATGTAAAATTGGCATTTTGAGTGAGGTTGCCGTTTTGAGTGACGGTACCGGAAGCTTTGTTAATGGTGATCGGGTGGTCGAAATTGCCTGTAAAACTGTTATTAAAAGCCTGATCGGCTGTGCCGGAGAATAAGATGGTGGTGGTGCCGATGTCGTAATCCGCGCTCACATTAACGGCAGGACCTGTCATTGTTAATGTATTACTCATCATATTGCCGTTATTCAAGTTCAGAACATTGGTAACGGTCAAAGCGTTGCTATTGTTTATAAAGAAGTTATTGGCGCCGTTAACAAGTTCCACAGTCAAGTTGTACAGGGTGGTCCCGCTTGCATTCGGATTAATCACAACGTCTCCACTTGTGCGATCAATTTTGACGGTTCCGCTGCTGTGGTTGAAAGTGCCACTGGTGTGATTAAAGCTGCCGCCACCAAGCTGCAGAGTACCGCTGGTGGAATTGAAGACGGCTGAAGCGCCGTTAAGAGTCAAATTGCCATTGATATCTATGGTGCCGCTACCTCCGGAAAATGTGCCGACATCTTGCAGGAATCCATTACCGCCAACAGTGATGGTGTAAGTGGAAGTTTGAGTTATCGTACTCGTGTATCCGGTATTGATGTCAAAACCGGCGACATTGACATCGGCATCTATGTTGCAAGGAGTGTCACTGGTGGCGTCGAATGTTGCGATATCGTCTGAATCGGGTACTACACCAAGGCTCCAGTTATTGGGGTTGTTCCAGCTATTGTCGGCATCGCTGTTGTCCCATGTGTTGATGGCTACTGCGGAGACGGACCGGATGCACAGAAAAACGCCGATAACGACAATCGGAAGCAGTTTTATAAGTATACGAATTCTTGGGAGTATGAATAATGAGTGCATATTTAGGGTACAATTTAGTAAAAAACACTCGCTAACAATATCATTTATGCGGTATCGAAGCAAAAAAATATATGTATGGAAACGAGATCGACGGTAGTATGAACAGGCCATAGCGTGAACACGCCATAATTGACTTTCGCGGAGGTCTCGTTAATCTAATGACATGATGCTAAGAAAACTGGAACTTACGAACTTCCGAAACATTGAGAAACTCTCAATGTCTTTTGAGAAGGATAAAAAAGTCACCGTCCTGATAGGAGAAAACGCACAGGGGAAGACAAACTTCCTTGAGAGTATATATTTCTTAGCAATAACAAGATCGTTTCGAACAAAACAGTTTACGGACACAATAATGTGGGGTCGCGAGCACGGTCGTATAAAAGGGAGAATAGAAACTCAGGATGAGGAGTGCGAGCTGGAGGTAGCATTTACATCGCAGAAGAGGAGAAAATTAAAGAAGAAGAATGTCGAGGTGGAAAGCCGCAAGTATATACAGAGTCTCAATGTAGTTCTTTTTGTACCGGAAGATGTCCACATAGCGACTGGAGATCCTGAGACGCGACGCAGATACCTCAACTTAACATCAATCCAATCATTCCCTGGTTTTTTGGAGACATTGGTAACTTATACAAGGGCACTTAGAAGTCGCAATGAGCTCCTCAAAAAGCGAGCACCGATCTCGCATATAGAGATATGGGATGAGAAACTTGCAGAGCTGGGAGTTGATATATGGGACAAGCGCACGCAGCTGCTCGAATTCTTTTCGCGTGGGATCAGCGATAAATACCGAGAGCTTTCCGGGTCAAATCAAGACCTGACTATAAAGTACAAAGCATCGCCAAAGACAAAAGATGATTATTTGAAAGCACTGAAAGAGTCTTATGAGCAGGATGTCGCGAGACACACAACTCATTTTGGGCCACACAGAGACGATTTCAAGATATATATTGACGATGAGCCGATCAAAAAATACGGATCACGAGGAGAATGCAGAACTGCAGTACTTGCATTAAAACTTGTAGAGCTGGAATTCCTTACGAGTTTGACAGGTCAGAAGCCTTTGCTGCTACTTGACGACGTGCTTTCAGAACTGGATCACGGTAGGCAGAAACACTTGGTTGAGATAATTCTGGATCACCAAACAGTCCTGACGACAACATGCCGAGAACATCTCGGAGGGTTTACAGACGAAATCAAGGTTTTTCAGATGAAAGACGGAGAGATAGTTGGCGCATAATATGAGGTCTCAATAGGTTCTGTTATTGCCAATACCACCGAAAAGTGGTATAATTCACAGATGTAGCTGACCCTGTAAACTGTCTTGCGCGAAGCGCTCCATCCATACACCCTCATCCCTAAATACTCTGTTCGACACCCATCTCTCAAAAATCATAGTCAGTATTGTACTAGCCGCAGTACCTGCGATAGCATGGTTGTACATTTTCCTAAAAAAGAGAAAAGAGCTGCTTACTACGGTTATGTTGACGTTTGTAGCGGGGATGGTGTCGGTAGCTCCTATAATAATATACAAACTAAGTTGGAAATATTTTCCGGAGTTTAATCTCTTCAATTACCTAGAGAGGTTCGACAGTAATCTGCTAGGATTTACAGATATCATGATTCTACCTGTCAGTGTAATATTGAGCTTCTTGCTTGTAGGTATGATAGAAGAGTACATGAAGCATTTGGCGGTGAAGACAGTCGATGACAATAGGTTCAAAGATATTGATGATGCGATTGAATACAGTATCGTCGCGGCGCTAGGGTTCGCATTCATAGAGAATATTATGTATTTTTTCTACATCTGGCAGTATCAGGGGATAGACACGCTCTATATGTCCTTCATATTCAGATCGATTTTTTCTACATTTGCGCACGTTCTGTTCTCGGGAATTTACGGCTATTATTATGGCATTGCCCATTTCGCGGAGCCTATTTTCCAAGAGGAAATACAAGAGAACAGGCATCCTTTTATCAAACTTGTGCACAGAATATTGAATCTAAGATCAGAATCACTCTTTAAGGATGAAAAAACAACGCAAGGTCTTATGTATGCGATTGTACTGCATGCTATTTTCAACGTGGTACTGGAGATGAACCTAACATTCCTAATAGTTCCATACTTAATTATCGGTTACGTAGCTCTGACATATCTGTTCTCAAGGAAGAAAAACCACATAAGATACGGAAAAGTTATAGGCAGAGCACAAAACACATTGGATTATGAGGAAAATAGACAAGCCTAGCAGCAGAAATTTGAACCCTGCGAAGGATGACAACGATTACGCTACGGTCCTCACTCAAGGTTCACCGACCGTTAAGCTGACGAAAACAGCGATCTTGGCTGGACAGAGATCAAATGTGCCGGTTGGAGACACAATGCAAGGTGCCTTAAGTGGAGTAATAGCTGTTGGGCGACCTATAGAGCCAAATTGAAATAAAATGACATAAAGAGCAATGGCGATTTTGTCATAGGGCGAGGCGTCAAAAACGAGGAATAGCAGCGCTATTTAAGGCTTTTGACAACAAAGCCATATGGCAAAAGTACC
>Ga0210057_1007250_pt1 | contig 13514 bp, 10 predicted proteins | sample CryGeyCG2114_010_2_FD_183968 | JGI IMG/M metagenome (GOLD analysis project Ga0210057, IMG submission 183968) | Groundwater microbial communities from aquifer - Crystal Geyser CG10_big_fil_rev_8/21/14_0.10 (SPAdes) (version 2) | ecosystem: Environmental > Aquatic > Deep subsurface > Groundwater ... | reverse complement strand
AACGGTTCAGCAAAAAATAACCGATTCGAAAAATGTTGAGGCTAAAAACCCGACTCCGCAAGCAGAAGGAAAAGAAGCACTAAACCAACCCCCTCTTAATATAAGCACGTCCTCTGCAAAACTTCCAAAGCAAAATCCGCCCGTTAAGATTCCTGCTCCTTCTCCTAAGTTCAAGGAGGACCAGCCAAAAGAAGAGGTTTCCCCTACTCCCGAGCCTTCTAAAGAAGAAGCCCCAACCCCCGCACTCTGAAGACAGAAGACAGAATACTGAAGACAGAGAATAAAAACGAAATTTTTTACAGCACAAAAAACAGACGAAACGTTAATTTAATTTTCTGTTTTATCCGCTATCTGTACTCCGTCGTCTGTTTTTTGTTTTCCGGAATTAGTTTCCTTTTCTGAAGCAATCTTTACAAAGAACTGGTCTGTCTCCTCTTGGTTGAAAAGGAACACTGTCTTTTTTGCTGCATTCAGCACAGGTTATTTCAAACATTTGTCTTGAAAATCCGGTTTTTGCCTTTTTCAATTTTCGGCATTCCCCGCATCTTACTGGCGAATTTTGAAATCCTTTTTCCTGGTAAAATTGCTGTTCGGATGCTGTCCAGACAAAGTCTTTTCCGCAATCCTTGCATTTTAAGTTTTGATCTTGCACTAAGTGGGATTAAAAATTATAGGAACAGAATAAGCCTACGCTTACTTTTAAACTCCTTTAATCTTTAAATCTTGTTTTTCACCTCCCTAAACTCCATAGATTCATTCAATCTGAATGGGTCATTTATCTACCTTGTCTGCCTGCCCGCAAATGCTTTGCCTGCAATGCAGGCGGGGAGTCCAGAAAAAGGTGATCTGACTGTTACTGCCATAAGCAGATGAGTTTCTAGTTCTAAGTATAGAGTATTGGGGGTTAAAACACAAGGGGTGACAGATTTTCTGAACTTGCGAAGTGCTCGCACTGAGAACTGCTCCGCAGGTCGAAGTGCCTGCACTGAGCGAAGCGAAGTGGACTCGGGCGGACTCGAACCGCCTACCTCTGCAATGCGAATGCAGTGTTCTACCAGCTGAACTACGAGCCCAGTCAAAGTCGGGCAGGTGCGAATGCGATGCATTACCACTGTGCTAACGGCCCTTGCTTGCACTGAGCTTATCGAAGTGTGCCTGCACTAAGCGAAGCGAAGTGGACCCGACGGGGATCGAACCCGTTACCTTCTGGCTGCCAGCCAAACGTTCAACCATTTAAACTTCGGGCCCCAATTCATTAATTTAAAATTAAAAAATTGAGATTTGACTAAAAATTTAAAATTTCAAATTTAAAATTCTCTCTAATCCTATCAATTTCGAGGCCATAAATCAATTCCCCTTGATACTCTTGATACACTTGGTACTCGTGGTACTCTTTTACTGCAGGTACGGCAGAGGATTTACAAGAACTCCTCCTCTTCTTATTTCAAAATGAAGGTGAGGACCGGTTGTTCTTCCTGTCATTCCCACTGCTCCGATTACAGTTTTTCCTCCCGTAACATCATCTCCAACTCCAACACTAAAAGTGGACATATGGGAATAAAGTGTCTGATATCCATCTCCGTGGTCTATAATAATATTGTTCCCGTATCCTCCATCCCATGTGCCTGCCAATGCCTGTATAACCCTTCCGCTTCTTGCTGCAACGATACCTGTTCCAACGTCAGATGTTATATCAAGCGCGGTATGGTACCAGGAAGCAAACTGGCTGATTCCGCCCTGCAAAGGCCATGTAAAACCGGCAGACGAAACAGATACCGGACCTTGGACAATAATAGTCTGACGCCTGTATACAGGCTTTTCCTGGGGAGGAACACCATCAGGCACAATAAGCATCTGTCCGTCAACCAAAGAGAAGGTTTCGGGATTTGCAAAATCATTAAACGGAAAATCTACTATCTGCTGCGGGTTTGTATCGTATTTTTTGGCAATCGTGTAAACACTTTCCCCTTTTGAAACTTTATGCCAAATTCCGCTTACAGGTAATATCTTTAGTTCGTCTCCAATTGACAGGTAATCCCCTTTTAAATCATTTGCCCACTTAATTGTGTCTTCCGATATACCAAATTTTTTACCAATAGAAGAAATAGTATCCCCCTCTGCTACAACATAAGTTATAACTTTGTCTCTTGGTTTTTGAGAAATATCAGTTTGGAAAACCTCTTCATCGACTGTTATAGATTGTTCTTTGTTGGATGCATAGCTTGCGTTAAGAACTGAAGACTTAGAAGAAAGAATGGGATAGGAATCTTTTAGAAATGGCGCTATTATTACCCCCACTGCGAGTACGGATATTGTTGCAATATGTAAAAAAGGCCTGTTGTAACGGCCTCTTTTCATTGTAAAAAACTTTACTAGCTTATCCTTGTTCTTCTCAAAATATAAAGAAAAACCAAGGACTTTTTTTCTAAGATAGAAATAAAAGAAGTTTAAAAATTTAATAAAAAGAAGAAATAAAGCTTTTATTTCTTGGCCAAGAAATTTAAAGCTTTTAAAAAAAGACGGCCTTTTTGGAGATCTAAATCTAAACATGGGATAAGGAAGGTTAACAAATTTAAGAAATCTTGTCAAACAAAACAGGTTAACGTTGTTTCCTGTCAAAAGGTACATCTACAATAGCATTTGCTAAATCAAGATTACCTCTATGTAATTCCCTGTTTATCCTTACCCCCTTTGTACTTTCAAAAACATCTTTTCTCTCAGAATAAGAACGCCCTAATAAAAATGGTAATGCTCTTGCAATATTAAGATTACCGCTATTTACAACCAACCTTAATATTATCCCTTGAATCATGTGGCTAACCCCTTCAACAGTTTCAAAACTTTTATTTCTTTCCATAAATTATTATGAAGTATTTTTGAGGATAAATCTCAAAAAGATGAGTTTTAAGTTTATCAAACTAGCTAAAAACTGTCAACCTAAAAGGTCAAAAAGCTTTCCAAACAGGAATTTCTTCCCGAACCGAAGGCTTGTCTTTTTTAATAGACCCAATTTCTGCCTGTTCTATATAATGCTCACAAGACTCACAAGATCCAATGTCTCCTTCTCCTAAAGCATTACGCGCTTTTTGAGCATTGAAATTTTGCCATATTTTTACCGCTTGCTCCGGTGTCCTTCCTGCCCTTTTACTAAACGACAAATAGGCCTCATAGGTTTCATATGTTCCAATACCAAACCTTAAGATACCCCAACTTATTATTCTGTTCGGAAGACTTCCTTTCGAAGGTCTATTTTCCATAATTGCAAAATAGCACCAAAATAATATTATGTCAAGAAAATTAGGAATTGAAGAATTGAGATTTATTTAGAAATTAGAAATTAAGAATTGGAAATTGTCTTTACTCTCCCCCTTTTGTGAGGCTTTCGAGGAATTCTTCGTTGGTCTCAAGCTTTGCAAGTCTTTCAACTAAGGTCTCTGTTCTCTCATCGGGAGAAAGCATGTCAAGCATACGTCTCATAGTGACAACTCTTTTTAGCTTCTTTTCATCAAAAAGAAGTTCTTCCTGTCTTGTACCCGATCTTTCAACGTTAATTGCAGGAAAAATTCTTCTATCCGCAAGTCTTCTATCCAAATGAAGCTCCAGGTTACCCGTTCCTTTAAACTCCTCATAAATTAAATCATCCATTCTTGAACCTGTTTCAACCAAGGCCGTTCCTATTATTGTCAATGATCCGCCTTCCTGGCAATTTCTTGCTGCTCCGAAGAATTTTTTTGCAGGCCACAGCGCTGCCGGATCAAATCCTCCGGTTAATGTCCTTCCCGATGGCTCAATAGACAAATTGTAGGCTCTTGCAAGGCGTGTAATTGAGTCAAGAAGTATGACAACATCTGTTCCCATTTCAACCAGTCTTTTTGCCCTATCTAAAGTTATTTCTGCAACTCTTGTCTGGGCATCCGGCGGTTCATCAAAGTTAGATGCAACAACGTCCCCCTTAACAGATTGGGATATATCTGTTACTTCTTCAGGTCTTTCCCCTATTAAGGCAGCCATTAAATGGACTTTTGGAAAGTTTTGGGAAATTCCCGCTGCGATTTCTTTTAATATTGTTGTTTTTCCTGCCTTTGGAGGAGAAACTATCATTCCTCTTTGTCCAAAACCAATCGGAGAGACTAAATCCATTATTCTTGTTGATAACGGCTTTCTGCCCGTTGCCAAAACCACCTGTTTTTTTGGATAAATTGGAGTAAGGTCATCAAACCACGGCCTCTTCATTGAATCATCTGCTGCTATTCCGTTTACCTTTTCTACTTTTAAAAGTCCGAAGTAGCGCTCTGTGTCTTTTGGGGGCCTTGCAACTCCGCCTACCAAATCACCCGGCCGAAGCATAAATCGCCTGATTTGAGATTGAGAGATATATATATCTCTATTTGAGTAGGTAAACTTTGGCCTTAAAAAACCATGGCCCTCAGGCTGGACATCAAGGATACCTGCTACTTCCTGGGTTGGAACAGATCCTAAATCGTGTTGTCTTGGAGCGGAATAAAAAGGCCTTGGTTTTACCTCTTCACCCTGAGCTTGACGAACGGGTTCAACTTTAGGTTCTGGTTTAAGCTCAGATTTTGGTTCTTGCTTAACTTCTGAAACTTCATCCTTAGGCTTGTCTTCTGTAGGTTTATCCAAAACCGCACCGGGCACGCCAATTAACTCCTCAACAGAAGGGGTCTTAGTCTCATCAAGTGAGGAAGAGTGAACTTTTTTAACTGTCGAACGTTTTGCTACAGCCATATTTACTTTGTTACTAATTACTTACAACTTGGGAATTAAAATACATTTTGGGAACTGAATACTCTGAAGAAATTACTATATCAGGATCAAGGGTATTACATCATACAATTGCTTGCTTGTCAAGAGGCTTTATTTATCGTCTCATACTTCTTCCGGAACCCCAAATTTAAAATAAGCAAGCATATTATTACCCAATTCTTACACAATTTTTATTTTCATCTCAACTTTATAAATTAGGATTATGAATAACTGTTTATTTGATGCTTGACATATCCTATAACATTTGATATGCTTGCTTCCAATCGAACGATACTGCCCTGTATCGTTTTTTTAATGAAAAAATTAATTTTATTTTTCTCAATCTTGTCCTTATCCTTTATTCTCTTTTCAAGTAAAACATTTGCAGAAGATACAGGCTGTGTCGCAATATATGGCGGCGGCGAAGTTTGTCCCCAAAAAGGCAATATAGTAATCAATAAAAAAGTTCTAAACCCTCAAACTGGAGCATTAGTTGACAGCCTAGGAATTAATGATATTAAATTTTCTGCTGACCAGACAGTTAATTTTAAAATAACAGTAACAAATTCAGGACAGACAATGCTTTCAAAGGTTACGGTAAAAGATATACTTCCCCAATTTTTAACTTTTGTATCAGGTCCTGGAAGTTTTGATGCAAATACAAAAACATTAACCTTTGAAGTAACAAACCTTAACGCAGGAGAATCAAGAACATTTGATGTTACTGCAAAAGTTGTAACATCCGATCAGATGCCAAGTGACAAAACAGTAACCTGTGTTTTTAATCAGGCAATTGGAACAGCTGATAGTCAAATAAGTCAGGATAACGTACAGCTTTGTATTCAAAAAGTAGTACCGACTCAAACTCCTACAACAAAGGGCGGGCTTAAAGTCTTCCCTCCTCAACCGGTTGTGACGACTCCTCCAACAGGTCCGGAAATGATCCCTCTTATGGGACTTATTCCCGCAGGCATTGGAGGGTTTTTCCTAAAAAAATTCTCAATTAGAAAAAAGAAGTAAAGAAAAGGGGGTGAAATAAATGAATTTAAGAGAAGTAAAAAATGTAGGTCCAAAACTACAAGAAGGCATTAAGTATGCCGGTAGATCTTTAAAACAACATAAAGATAAAGCTATCATGGCAACCGCAGTTGGAGTAATAGGATTGGGTGGAGCATGCACATGGACAGGAGACTCAGAGCAAGATATTGCTACAAGATATGCCAGAACGCCAACTGTTACAGGAACACCAAGGCCTGAAACACCAACTGTAACTATAACTCCGGAGACAAAACCAACAATTGAGGGAGAAGGTCTTCCTGGTTTTGAAAAAACTCCTGAAAGTAGTGAAGATAAAATAGTGGATCATAAAATGCAGAAAGAAGAAATTTACACTGCTGATCCAAACAGCATAGTTGTTGGTGACGTATTTATTAATGGAAAACGGTTGTTTGACAACGATGAGAAATCAGGATTAATTATTATTTTAAAAGACGGTGCAGAAGTTACGGCGCCTTACGGAGCAAATGTTCACTTGAATGTAACAGACGAAGTATACGAAACAGTTCTTAATCAAGACATTAAAGAGATGTTTGAAAAAGGAGCTGTTGGTGGAGCTGACAAAATAGATATATATAAATTAGAAAACGGCAAATTGGAGAAGATTAATACTCTTAATAAAGTTGTTCCATCTCTAGAAGCCCAAGGCAGCCAAGTTTATCCTACTCCGGAAGGTGAAGGACAACCAACAGAAGTACCGGTTTCAGCAGAAGACGTACTAGAAGATCATCTTTTGGGTCCTAATGAGAGCTATGAAATCCCGGCAGGAAAAATAAGTGTTGTACTAGGAGACGTAAAGACTAATGGAGTTGAACAGTATGACAATAATTCCGAAACAGGATCAATAGTAAGAGTAAAAGAAGCTCAATCAGAACCAGTTAGAATAGACGCTCAATGGGGAGCAGATGTAATAGTTACAGATCCGAAAAATGAAGACCTTCTTGAAGCAAAATTCAAGATTGTAAAAGCTGAAATGGAAGCACAAAACAGCCTAGGTGTCGAGGTAGTAGTTTATACAAACCCTCAAGCTTAATAAAAAAAATCCTGCCCACGTTACCCTACTCACTTTAAGATACAAATAAGTGAGTAATTTTTACCAAAGGAGGTGAATTATGGATAAAAGAGAAATTTCAAGAAGAGACGTATTCAAACTCGGAGGTGCAGCAGCGGGTGGCTTCTTAGCTGCAAAAGCATTAGAAGCTTGGAAATTGCCCGAATCGGCCTCTGCTCAAGCTTTAGGAGAGGCAACTCTACCGTTAGAAATCGCACCTAGCCTTGAGTATTTACCCCAGTCATCGGAAGCAATCATTTCTAATCCTGACGGAGTAACTCTAATAAAAGAAATGAATCCTAATGATATACATGTAGTTATAGGCCAAAGAATTCAAATAGGAGGAGTTACATATGATGTAAATCCTGAACAAAATCCTGACTGGACAAATGTAATAGTGATTGGTGCAAAAGATAAGGGCACACTTCAATACAAGGCAATGAACGGATCAACTTTATACAAAACAACTTTAAGACCAAGAACGGAAATTAATCTTGAGGAAGCAGCTACTCATGCAGGTCAAGTTTATACACGACAATCATTTTTAGCAGGAAATTGCACTGCTGAAGGATGCCAGAAAACTAGAATGACCATAGGAATTTTTGAGAATGTAAACGGAGTACCTACATTCACTGTAAAAGGTGATGCATTCATAGACAGGTAGTTTAATAAACTCTATGATATAGGCATATACAAGAATTATTTGTATATGCCTATTTTTGCATATGCTAAAGTTTATAAAAAAACATTATTTTATATTTATCCTTTTAGGAGTTGCTCTTTTTTTGAGTTTTAAAAACTACACACCCGGTACCTTTTTGTCGGGATGGGATACGCTTCACCCTGAGTTTGATTTTGGATTAAATTTTAAAAGAGTTATCTTTGGAGTGTTCAGACAAGAGCAAGGCTTGGGAGCAGTTGCCGGTCATTCACACATGGCAGACCTTCCAAGAATTATTATTTTGTATTTTCTTAACTTTTTGTTTCCCATGCAGGCACTGCGGTATCTTTATGTTTTTCTCATGCTGATAATGGGCTCTTTGGGAATGTATTTTTTCCTTTATAGGACAATCTTTAAAGATTCTATTTTTTCCGGATTTTCAAAAGTGTCTGCATTCTTAGGAGCATTATTTTATCTGCTTAACCTTGGGACAATGCAGCAATTTTTTGTTCCTTTTGAAATGTTTACTGCCCAGTATGGAATGCTGCCTTGGATATTTCTTTTTGCAACAGAGTATTTATATACAAAAAAACCAAAAAAGGTTTCAGTCTTTCTTTTTCTCATTCTCTTATTTTCTGCACCCATGGCTTATGCTGCAACTCTTTGGTACGTTTTTTTTCTTGCTCTTACTCTCTATCTTCTTGCTCTATCCCTACCCTCTCTTTTTCAAAGAAAGTATGTAATTATTAAAAGGTCTTTTTTTATACTTTTACTCATTTTTTTAGCAAATTCATTTTGGATTCTTCCTAATTTTTATTTCATAATAACCCATGGTCAGGACATTGCGCAGGCAAATATTAATAAACTTTTTTCAGAACAGGCCTTCTTCTACAATAAAGAGTTTGGAAATCTAAAAGACGTTTCCCTTCTGAAAACTTTTTACTTTGACTGGAGAATATACTCAGGTAATAGACTCTTCACTTCCCTTCTTGATACATGGACTTTGCATCTTAAAAATAATTTTGTAGAGACAATAGGGTATTTTTTGGCCTTGATTTCACTCCTCGGAATCTTGTATTCGGTATTTAAGAAAAGCAAAGGAAGAGCCTATCTTCCTCTTCTTATTTTTTGTCTTTTTTTTCTATTTAATGAAAATGGTCCGACGTCATTTATTTACAAATTTTTAGAGCAGCAAATGCCGCTTTTTAGAGAGGGTCTCCGCTTCCCTGATGACAAGGTTCTTGGTCTATTTACTTTTGTTTTTGCAATTTATTTTGCAATCGGTCAGGCTTTCATCTTTAAACTTGTCTCAAATCTTTTTGGAAAAGGATTCGGGTTAATTGCAAAACCGACAAAAATATTCTATGTGCTTTGTTTTATCTTAATTCTTTCATATTTTATGCTTCCTGCTTTTAAAGGAAATCTTATAAGCCAAAATATGAGGATCAAGATTCCCACAGCATACTTTGAAATGTTTAACTGGTTTAATAATCAAAAAGATTACGGAAAAGTAGCATACCTTCCTATTCATTCTTTTTGGGGCTGGGAATATTACGATTGGTATAAGAATGAGCCCAGCTTTCAGGGAGCAGGTTTTTTATGGTTTGGAATAAAACAGCCTCTAATGCACAGAGATTTTGACAGATGGAGCAGCTATAACGAGCAATATTATAGGGAAATGTCTTATGCTGTTTATACTCAAAATCCCGGTCTTTTGGAAAACACAATTAAAAAATATAAAATAGGCTATATAATTCTCGATACTTCAATAATTGCCCCCGAATCAAGTTCAAAAACTCTTTTTTACGATGAAATTAAAAAACTGATACAAAACTCCAAGATTATTGAAAAGCCTGTTGTGTTTGGGAATAATCTTTTAGTCTATAAGGTAAAAGATTCTTTTTCTTCTGCTTACTACTTGAATAACCCGTCTATTGTTTCAGGTAAAAATCAAACTTCCTATGAGGATTTTGTCTACCAAAGTTACGGAGATTATATATCAGGAGCAAATAATAAGAATTCTTCAACAGTTTTCCCTTTTTCCGGTATTTTAGACAACCAAAGCCGTATCCCATCCGGCAATGTAAAGATTACAGGAGAAGGAGCTGTTTTTAAACTCACCGAAGGAATGTCCGGAAAAACAGTTGCAATTCCTTCATATTTTAACTCGGAAAAATCTCTTCAAGCAGTTGCCATAGTGGAAAAATCAAGTAATAAAATTAAGGTTACCCTGTACCCTCAAATTCCGGTTAAGAGAAATACACCAGCCACGCCTATCATAGCAGAAGGTGATTATCTGGAAAAAAAAGATGAAAGTATTGTAGTAAGTATAAATAGGGAAAATAATTTTGTTTTAAAAGATATTCCTCTTTCTACCCCTTTGTCCCTTGGAAAAGTCCACCTGTCAAAAGACGGAAACAATACAATAGCTTTTTTTAATGATAAAAAAGACAACCCCATAATTCCGGATTTTTCAAAAATAAGGTTTTCTCTTAACCCTTGCGATCCTTCAAAGGGACAAAATCTTTTTGGCATAACAACCAACAAAAATGGGTTTTCGCTATACGGAGAAAATACTGCTCTTTGTATGATGATCCCCTTAAAAGAGATCGTGCAGAACAAAGAAGACGGTAATCTGCTGCTTAATACTTACTTTGAATACAAAAACGATCTGGCAAGAAGACTAAATACTTCCCTATGTATTGCAAGACTCGATAGCGGAGGATGCGTAAATTATGTCTCAAACAATATCTCGGCAAAACAACTTTTCCAAACCTCATCCTACTATGGAATATCAAATGAAAACATCGATAACCTTGGTATTAAAATCTTTCTTGATTCAGATGCCAACTTTGAACAACAGGTGATTTATGGTAATTTTTATTTTAATCTGGAAAAGCCTTTTTATTTTGTAAACATACCTGAAAACATTATCGAAGAATCAATAAGTGCTCTTGAAAACGAAAGTATCAATGTAGATGAAATAACCATTCCCTTTTCCGGAAACCAACTCTTAAGCAGTGACATAACAAAGCTACCAAAAACAAACGGGCAGTGTCCCAACAATCCTTACTCGGATTCAACTGTTGGAGGAAAACAAATTATAGAAGGCAAAGATAATCCATATATCCGGTACTCAACAGAAAAAGGCTCTCTTTGTGACCACTTTTCCTACCAGAACTTATCTCAAGACTCAGCCTATCTCATTGTTTTGAATTCAAGAAATATAGCAGGTCTTCCTCTTAGTCTTTGTGTAACAAATTACGCATCTAAAAGATGTGACATTTATGCAAACCTGTCCCATTTTTCTGATTTTGAAAATGACATTTTTCTTCTTCCTCCCATGAAAGGAGAAAATAAAGATTCTAGCTCTAAAGAAGGTTTTGATATAAACATTAACAGCCTTGGAATAAAAGGAACACCAAGCGTAAATGATTTAAGATCAATCGAAATTATTCCAATCCCCTACTCCTGGATGTCCCAAATTAAAAACTTCAACAAAGATATAAAGCTTAAAGATAATGTCTTAACTTTTTCATATTCGTTTGACCCGGGATGGAAAGCGTACGAAGTTCAAAATTCAAACTTCTTGAGCCTGTATCTTCCCTTTTTCTTTGGGAAAGAACTTAAAAATCACGTTTTGGTTAACAACTGGGAAAACGGCTGGCTTCTTGAAAATTCTCATCTATCATCTGTCAACTCTCGACTCGTTATTGTCTTCTGGCCTCAATACCTCGAATATCTTGGCTTTATTATTCTCTTTGGAACCTTTGGGTATCTTACTTTTTCCTATGCACGAACCAGGCTTAAAACTTGACTTCTTCACATCTTCTTTGCCTTCCGTAAAGAACAGCTTGACCTATAGTTTGTAAATTACTTACATTTTTGCTATAATTTAAGAAATGTCAGTAGAACGTTTCAATCCTATAAGAAGAATTTTCCAGGGGAGACAACCGGATTTATTACCTGTTCTGCCTCCTACTTATGGAATAAGAGAAATTGGGCTTAAAGCATCTTACAAATTGCTTGCCAGCACACAAATTTATGGAGAACCTCTTAGCGCAGGAAAAAAGGAAAAAATAAGCTTAACACCAAGAAGAATAAAAGATGCAGATCTTGAACCCCGATTTCAACTACATATTTCACAGGGAAACTCTCAGGGAAAAAAAGTTTATGTATCTTGGCCTTATGAAGAAAGTCAAAAGCGTTATGCATTTATGGCATACGTAGAAGATCAGGGAGAAGTGACAGTAAGAACTTTTGTGCAAAGCTATTCATCCGGTCTTTGGCGCTATTTCCCCTATTATATTGGAGTTTCCTATGATGGAAGTAGAATAGGACATTATGGTAAAGGCTACGGAGAAGAAAGTCTTGCATTGCCTTGGGAGCTTCAAAGATCCTTATCTGAAATTTCAAGACATCTTTCACCTCCGGTAAAAGTTGATAAATCAAATTTTTTTCTTTGCGGGACTACATATGATTTAAATGGAGAAGAGGAAGAACTCTACAAAACGTTTCCCCAAATGCGAGGACAAGTGGAAGAAAGAAAACGAAAAGAATTTTGGAAGCTATTGGATAAAAAACCAATTTCTTATTTTAATCATCAAGTATCTCCAGCTCCCAAGAAATTACATGGAAATTTTTATCCACCTGAGAATAGCAAAAACGCTCCTGAATCTTTAGTGTTTGATGCAGAATGTGAATCTCCCGATTTTTCAGAACCTATTTCTTCCTGGAGACAAAGAAATTCTGTCTACGGATGGTTCAGAACTGACGTTTATCTTTCAAGAGACAATACTTTAATCTATATATTCAACAAAGACGAAAAGCAAAGGGCATGGATTTCCTCTGTACAAACCTTGGGAAAATTAACGCCTACTGGCTTAATATATAACTGGGTGTACGCAGGAGATCTGACGACTCCTGCATTTGAATACGGCAACCAGACTCATGGTTATGAAAACTGTGATTTGCGAGATCAATGGACATTTTACTACGTTGATATGTTTAAAAACTATACAAGTAAAATTCCTGTTGTCAAAGAATATCTGCAAAGTGGAACCTAAAACTTGACAACTCCTAGCTGTTTTGATAAGCTTTCAAAGCTTAAAAAAAACTGCTTTTTAGCTGCCAATTGCTACTGTCCAGGCCAAACTAGGGCCGAAAACTGCCACTAAAAACAAAATATGAAGATAAAACATGGTTTAGTATCTATTGTGCTTCCCGTCTATAACTCGGAGAAGTATTTGTCTTTCTGTCTTGAAAGCCTTATAACCCAAACCCATGAGGACATAGAAATAATTGCAATAGACGACTCCTCCAAAGACTCCTCCTTTAAAATCCTCTCCGAATTTAAAAAGAAAGACAAAAGAATAAAAATCTCCAGAAATAAAAAAAAGTATGGTTTGGCAGTATGCCTAAACCGCGGATTAAGAAAAGCCAGCGGAGAATACATAAATTTTGTCAGTCCGCACGACAAGAGTGATAAGGCAAGAATCAAAAAACAGCTTGATTTTCTCATAGAAAACCCAAAAGTCGTGGCTGTTGGGACTCAGGCAGTACTCGTTGACAAAAACAACAGAAAAATAAGCGAGACTTCCTTCCCTCACGAACACGATGACATCTACAATGCCTTACCAAGAGGGCTTTCCATGAAATTTGAGACTGTGCTTATAAGCAAGAAGCGTCTCCCCAAGGACATTCTCTACTTTAAAAACCATCATTATCCTTTTATTTTTACAAATGTATTTATAAAGTTTTTGCAATATGGCGAGGTTGCAAACTTAAAAGATGCGCTTTACAGGTATAAAAAGACCTTCACCTCAAAATCAACAAAAAAAGACAACATGATTGCCTTTACAAGGGTCTTTTTGAAGTCAATTGCAATCTACGACTACAAACTCTCGACATCTATAAGAAACATCTTCCTCCCCCTAATAAAAGCAAGCTAGCTTGGCAATTTTTCTATCTCTTACTCTTACT
>Ga0210057_1007249_pt1 | contig 13514 bp, 17 predicted proteins | sample CryGeyCG2114_010_2_FD_183968 | JGI IMG/M metagenome (GOLD analysis project Ga0210057, IMG submission 183968) | Groundwater microbial communities from aquifer - Crystal Geyser CG10_big_fil_rev_8/21/14_0.10 (SPAdes) (version 2) | ecosystem: Environmental > Aquatic > Deep subsurface > Groundwater ... | reverse complement strand
CTTGCCTTCAAGGATAGATCTTATCCAGCGATACTTTTCTTCTTGAGTTGAATTGGGCATAGTTTTCATATGCCCTTAGATTACCTGAAAAGTGCAAAAAGTATGTATACATTACCGACAGTCCTTGACAAATCTCATAATATGTAGTATAATTTAAACATCGAGAGTGTCGTTGATGCTCTCAAATCAGAAAAAAGGAGAAAAAAGTGAAAACGAATAAGTTCTTTCTTTTAATTTCCATGGCCCTGTTGGCCATGATGACGGTTGGGTGTAATTTCCCGACCGTGGAATTTCCGGGAGCTGCGCTCCCGGAAGAGGTTGTCATCTCGGTTCCCTTGCGGGAACCGACCGCCACGCCCGCGCCCGCGACCCCCACGCCCGCTATGCCCACGGCCACGCCCACCGCAATCCTTCCAGTCGTCTACGCTGAATTCGGACTGGCAGATCCTACCAATGGAGAGAGTCTCATCCTGAAAGTAGAAGGAGAGAATCTCTATGTTGGGAAATTGCAGGGAACCAAAACATTATGGGTGTTCGTGGTCCAGAATGTGTCTAGCGTTAGCTTCGCTCGCGCTAGCTGGGTCTCACACGGTGGCAATTACAATGGGTGGATGCCCTCTCTGATCGTCGGTTATACTGACATCAACGGCGAAACTCAATATGTCGAATTCGATCTTCGACATAAATTTCATTAAATCGGGTTTAGGCGACTCGATCCTAGAAAAAAGCAGTTCACACCAAGTGGACTGCTTTTTAATTTCTCCTTTCAAAAAGGGTGCCTGGCACTTTTTTCTCCCGAACAAATTTGTTCTTAAATTTTCAATTTGGCGCGATTTTACGCAATTTTAAAACATTCTGTTTTAGTCTTGTGTGAAGCCGAGCTTCACACAAGAACAAATGTGCTAGAATATTATATGTATTTAAAAAAAAATTAAGAGACGACCAAGGTAAGACCTTGGTTGTCTATATAGATTAATGAAATACCCTAATCTTTCAGAAGAAAAAAGACTTTGGAAAAAAGGATTTAAATCAGTTATTGGTTTAGACGAGGCAGGCCGGGGACCATTAGCTGGACCAGTGGTTGCCGCTGCAGTTAACATACTAGATACTAGATACCAGATACCCGCCTTCACTAAAGTTTCGGCGGGCAGGCAAAATATAAAAATTAGAGATTCCAAGCAACTAACTTTTTCTCAAAGAGAAAAAATTTATAAAATCATTATTAAGGATCCTCGGTTGCAATGGGGGATAGGTATTGTTTCTGAAAAAATAATTGACAGAATAAATATCTTAGAAGCAACTAAACTGGCAATGATTAAAGCAGTTAAAAATCTACTACAAAGAAAATATCAATTAAAAATATCAAAATCAATTCTATCTCAAAAACCTACGATCGTAGGAAAAGAGGGTAAGATTGATTTTCTTATTTTAGATGGGAATTTTATTTTGCCAACCAAGGCTTTGACAAAAATAGGAATTAAAAAATTAATTCCGCAAAAATCAATTATCAGAGGAGATGAAAAAGTTTTTTCCTGTTCCGCTGCTTCTATTATTGCCAAAGTTACCAGGGATAGAATAATGGTAAAATTGCATAAAAAATATCCTAAATATAGATTTGATTTACATAAGGGCTATGGCACCAAACTACATTTAAAAATGCTCAACAAATACGGGCCTTGTGAGATTCATCGAAAAACATTTAAGCCAATATTTAAATATATTGACAGAGGTTTTAGAGAGAGTATTATAAAATTATGAAAGAGAAAAATATTACAACTGATGAATTGGCAAGAATGGTTCAGAAGGGCTTTTTAGAAACAGTTGGGCAGATGACCAAATCAGAAAAAAAGATAAATCAGCGATTTGATGGTATCGATAAAAGCCTAAAAGATATCCATAGCCGATTGACTGGCGTAGTTTTTCATATTAAAGAGGAATTAGAGAATTTATTGGCAATGCCCATGAAAAAATAATAATGGTTTTATTTTAATTTTAAAATCGTCAAAGAGACGATTTTTTTAATAAAACAACTATTGCCAAAAAATAAATATTTTGTTAAGATTTAAACATTATGGGAGGCGTACCAAAACAACGACATACAAAATCTAGAAGGAACAAAAGAAGGTCCCAGATTTTTTTGCATTCTCCGGGCATTACAATTTGTTCTCATTGCAAAAAACCAAGTCTGCCACATACTATTTGCAAAAATTGTGGTTATTACCAAGATAAAGAATATATTGACGTAACCAAAGCCCTAAAGAAGATGAAAAAAAGAAGAATTGATAAGGGCTTAGAACCGCAAGAAAATAAAGATAAACTTTGATTCTCACAACAATCGAATTAAAGATAAGCTTTGATTTTTAAAAAACTATATGGCTAGCCGTCATTTATCTCGTTCTATTGCCATGCAATCCTTATTTGAGTGGGATTTTTATGGTAAAGAACCGAAGTCAATTGACAAGATTATAGAACAAAATCTTCAAGAATTCGGATCAGGATTAGAAAATCAAGAATTTGTTTGGCAATTGGCCAAAAATGTAACCGATCATCTAACTGTAATAGATAAAATTATTGTTGAATCGGCGCCGGAATGGCCATTAGATCAGATTACTATGGTTGATAGAAATGTCTTAAGAATCGGATTATCAGAACTATTATATTCAAAAAAAGAAGAAGTGCCGCCAAAAGTAGCTATAAACGAAGCGATTGAACTGGCTAAATCTTTTGGAGGCGAAAGCTCAGGCAGATTTGTAAACGGAGTTTTGGGGACAGTTTATAAAGAAATTGAAAAAATTGAAAAAGAAGTATGAAGGATTTTTCACAATTAGAAAAAAATTTAAGTATAAGCTTTAAAAATAAAGATTTATTAATTCAAGCTTTTTGTCATCGTTCATATATAAACGAAAATCCAAAATTTTCTTTAGATCATAACGAAAGACTAGAGTTTTTGGGGGATGCTGTTTTAGAATTAATAGTGACAGAATCTCTTTATTTGGATTATCCTAAAAAACCAGAAGGAGAATTAACTGCCTGGAGAGCATCCTTAGTTAACGCCGACAGCCTGGCAAATGCGGCCAAATCTCTTGACTTTAATAATTATCTATTGCTATCAAGGGGTGAGGCAAAGGATTCGGGCAAAGCCAGATCTTTTATTTTAGCCAACGCTTATGAAGCTTTTATTGGTTCTCTATATATTGATCAAGGGTATGAACCATGTAAAAAATTCATTAAAGATCGTTTAATGATAAAGCTTCCAGATATAATCAAAAATGAACTTTTTAAAGATTCAAAGTCGCGTTTTCAAGAAGAAGCTCAAGAAAAAGAAAATGTGACACCAAGTTATAGCGTTATCGGTGAATCAGGTCCAGATCACGCCAAACACTTTGAAATAGGAGTTTATCTAAATAATGAATTAGTTGCTAAGGGTCAAGGTTTTTCCAAACAAGAGGCTGAAGAAAAAGCGGCCGCAGCAGCCTTAAAAGCAAAAGGCTGGAAAATATAATTTATATCAGTTAAAATTTATAAAACATGTTAACTATTAGATTTTTCAGAGTCGGTAAAATCAATCAACCGGTCTTCAAGATCGTGGTAACTGAAAAAAGCCATGCTTCAAGAGCCGGACGCTTTATTGAAGACGTTGGTTTTTACAATCCCTTAACCAAAGAGAAGAAGCTGGTTGCCGAACGAATTAAATATTGGCTTGGAGTCGGCGCTCAGGCTTCAAACACGGTTTACAATCTCTTAGTTACAGAAAAGATTATTGAGGGAAATAAAAGAAAAATCAATATTACAAAATCAAAGAAAGAAAAACCGGCTGAAGCTCCGGCCCAACCTCAACCAAAAATAGCAGAAGAACCTGTCAAAGAAGTCAAGGAAAAAACAAAACCAGAAGAAAAGCCAGTTGAAGAACCACAAGAAAAAGAAACAAAACACGAGGAACCTAAAATAGAAGAGCCAAAAGAAGAAGTAAGGGTTGAAGAAAAAAAAGCATAGCTTTCGTTGACACTAACTAAAAAACAGATATAATATAAATTGATAAGAAAGGTCGATTTACTCAAAAATGACATATACAAAGAAATGGCAACAAAGGTAATTGCAGACCAGGATTTTCTGGAATTTATTATCAAGGCCTTAGTCGATCATCCCGAAGACGTTAAGGTTGAGAGAAGGGTTGATGAAATGGGAGTTTTGCTTTCTTTAAAGCTTAATCCCGAAGACATGGGCCAGATTATCGGCCGAGCTGGATCCACCGCAAGAGCTATCAGAAGCCTTGTCAGGATTGTCGGTCTAAAGAATCATGCTAGGGTTAATCTAAAGATTGAAGAACCAGAGGGCGGTCGCGCTCCAAGACGAATGTCGGAAGGAACGTCAACACCAGCCAGCACTCCGGCTAACAATCCTATTAGCACTGGCTTAGAAGATTTAAATCTATAGTTAAGAGTTTACAAACTAACGGAAACGATGCTATTTTCAATATAGCGTCGTTTTCGTTTCATTATGATTCAATTTGATATTATTACTATTTTTCCGCATTTCTTTGATTCTTTTTTGAATGAATCAATTATAAGACGGGCTCAAAAACAAAAGCTGATTAAAATCAGAGTTTTTAATTTAAGGGATTATGCCGATGACAGGCACCGAACCGTTGACGACAAGCCCTATGGCGGGGGCAGGGGAATGGTTTTAAAATTAAAGCCGATGTATAAGGCCATATCTTCTTTAAACAAAAGTAAAAAAATAAAAACTATTCTTTTTTCACCAAGGGGTAAAAAATTCAACCAAGGAATGGCTTTCAAATATTCAAAACTAAAAAGAATTATTTTGGTTTGTGGCAGATATGAAGGCATTGACGAAAGAGTCGCCAAATATTTAGTTAATGAACAGCTTTCAATCGGAGACTATGTTATGATGGGAGGAGAAGTGGCAGCTATGGCAGTAATGGAATCTGTGGCCAGATTAGTTCCGGGAGTTCTTGGCCATTCAGAACTCTTAGGAGAAAGAATAGAAAAAACAAAGAAAGGCTTTACCGAGTTTCCCCAGTACACCAGGCCGGAAATCTTTAACCCCCGCCTACGCCAGAGCTTCGGCGGGCAGGCCAAAAAAAGTGTTAAATGGCGCGTACCTGGGCTTTTGCTCAAGGGAAATCATAAAAAAATTGAAGATTGGAGAAGGCGCCATTTAAAAACAATTAATTAAAAAATTCTTAATTCGAGCTTTAGCGAGAATCAAGATTCACTTATTATGTGTGGTATTGTCGGTTATATCGGAGATAAACAAGCCCTGCCTATTGTTATTAAGGGATTGGAACGCTTAGAATACCGTGGCTATGATTCAGCCGGCATTTTAATATATGATCAACGTAAAAAAGAAGTTTATTTTGAAAAACAACCTGGCCGGATCAAAAATCTAACCAGAGTTATAGATCCGGATACTCCGGGAACTCTTGGTATTGGTCACACGCGCTGGGCGACTCACGGTCAAGTAAACAAAGCCAACGCTCATCCTCATTATGACTGCCAGAAAAAGATTTTTGTTGTTCATAACGGCATCATTGAAAACTTCCGGGAAATCAAAAGCTCTTTGATTCAAAGAGGACATAAGTTTTCTTCTGAGACAGACACTGAGGTTTTTCCTCATCTTCTGGAAGAATTGATAAAAGAGGGCTTATCGTATGAACAAGCCATTATCCAATCTTTAAAAAAAATCAGAGGTAGTTTTGCTTTTTTAATTTTTAATAAAGATTATCCGGATATGATTGTGGCGGCCAGACTTTCCAGTCCATTAATTCTAGGTCTTGGTGATAAAGAATTTATCTTGGCCTCAGACCAAACAGCCATCGGTCTTATCACAAACAAGATAGTTTATCTCAATGATGGCGATATTGTTTTTGTGAATAAAAATAAATACGAAATAAAATCATTTTTATCTGAAGATACAAAGAATTACGAAGGTATTATTGATTTTTCTAGCGCAGAAACAGAAAAGGGAAGATTTCAAAACTATATGATTAAGGAAATTTTTGATGAGCCAAAAGCAGTTGAAGACACTTTAAGAGGAAGATTATTAATAGAAGAAGGAGATGTTAAACTTGGCGGTTTAGATCGAGTTGCAAGCAGACTTAAGGAAATAGATAATATTTTAATTACTGGTTGCGGTACGGCTTTTTATGCCGCCAAGCTGGCAGAATATTTTTTTGAAGAATATGCTCAAATTTCTACTAAAGCAGAAATTGCTTCTGAGTTAAGGTATAAAATGCCGGTAGTCTCTGAAAAGACATTATTGATTTCCGTTTCTCAATCCGGAGAAACTGCCGATACTTTGGCTGTAATTAAAAATTTCAAAACTAAAGGAATTTTAACAATTGGCATTACTAATGTAGTCGGTTCTTCAATTGCCAGATTAGTTGATGCTGGCATTTATTCTCACGCCGGACCGGAATTAGCTGTTGCTTCAACCAAAGCCTTTTTAGCTCAAACTGTTGATTTAATCTTATTAATGATCTATTTGGCCAGGCAGAGAAAAATAAATGTAGGCGAAGCCAAAGAAATCTTAACAGAGCTAGACCAAATTCATAAAAAGATTCAAGAAACTATTGTTGATAATGATCAAAAAGCAGACAGCTTGGCTGAAAAATATCTTTTTGCGAAAGATTTTTTATATATCGGCAGAAAATATAATTTTCCTATTGCTTTAGAGGGTAGCCTTAAATTAAAAGAAATAAGTTATGTTCACGCTGAGGGATTGGCCGCCGGCGAAATAAAGCACGGGCCAATCGCCTTAATCGAAGAGGGTTTTCCCACCATCATTATTGCCCCTCAAGATTCGGTTTACGAAAAAACCATTTCTAATCTTGAAGAAATAAAAGCAAGAAAAGGAAAAATAATTGTTATCACTACCAAAGGAAATAAAAGTCTGGAAAAATTAGCAGATGACGTTATTTACATTCCCGAAACCCTGGAACTTTTGAGCCCTCTGTTAAGCATTGTTCCTCTTCATCTTTTTGCTTATTATTTTGCCAAAAAACTAGGTAGAGACGTGGACAGACCCAGAAATCTTGCTAAATCCGTAACAGTAGAGTAAAGTTAAATAAAGTAAGTTCATTCCAAGTAAGCTCATTCAGAAAGGAGAGAGCCATGAAAAATAATGTTTGTTTTGTAATTGGGGCGTTAATAATATTTAGTCTCGGATTATGGCTTGGATCAAGCCTTTCTGGGACAGAATTGTTAGCAACAGCAGGAATGTTTTTGTCGACAGAGACAGCAACACCATTGCCAACGGTAACGCCGTTGCCAACAGCAACAGCAACAGCAATAACACCAACTCCATTGCCAACGCTAACGCCACTGCCTTCGGCAACGCCATTACCGACAGCAACGCCGCTGCCGACAGCAACGCCTTTGCCGACAAGGACAGAGTTGCCGACAGCGACACCGCTACCGACAGCAACAGAACTACCATCGGCGACACCGTTGCCGACAGAGACTCCGTTGCCGACAGTAACTCCATTACCTACGGCAACGCCGCTACCGACAGCCACACCACTGCCGACAGAAACGTCCTTGCCTACGGCAATGCCAACCCCAACAGAAACACCGTCACCAACCATCACGCCGTCGCCGACAACTTCACCAACAATGACGCCTACCCAGACAGCAACAGAACTACCATCGGCAACACCCTTGCCGACGGCCACGTCATTACCAACGGAAACTCCGCTGTCAACGGCAACGCCCCTACCATCGGCCACACCATTGCCAACAGAAACACCGTTGCCAACAGTGACAGTATCGCCGACTGTCACGCCAACCCCAACAGAAACTCCGTTACCGACAGAAACGCCGATTCCACCGACCCCAACAGAAACACCCACGCCGACGCCTACGCCAACACCAACGCAATAAAAAACAGGGACACAAAAAATGTGTCCCTGTCCCTTTTTAAACTTTATTTTTCGTTAAATCTTTTTTCAATTACTTTCCAATCAATCGTTTTCATAAAAACCTCTATATAATCTGCTTTTTTGGTTCCGTAATCAATCAAAAAGGCGTGTTCAAAAAGATCAAGGTTTAAAAGCAGCTTTAATCCGGCCGGATGGCCCGAGTGATGCTGTTCAATCCAAAAATTAATGAGTTTATCAGCAACGGGATCGTAATAGAGAATTGCCCAGCCAATGCCTCTCATTAAAGCAGTAGCCTTGAAATCTTTTTGCCAATTTTCAATCGAACCAAAGTCAGCGATTATCTTCTTTGCCAGTTCAGAATTTTCATTCAACGGCTTCGGGTCTTTGGTTAGAGTTTCGAAATAGTATTCGTGAAGCTTCATGCCATTGAATTCCCAGCCCAAACGCCTCCTAGATTCAGGATTATCGCGCGTTTCCAACAGCTTGTTGGTATTATCCACATATCCCTTATAAAGAGCAAAGTGAGTATTCAGGGCCTGATCTGAAAAACCAGTTAGTCCTAATAGCGAATCATAGTTTTTTATTTGATACATATTATATCGATTATTTAATTAATATAACTCCGATTATAGTTAGAAAACTTGCTATTGTCTTCAATAAAAGATTTTCTTTTTCTTTTAATAAAACAGCGGCTAACAGAACCGTTAAAATAATCTTGGACTGGGAAATCGGGAAGACTTGAGAAATCAAACCACCATTTTCTATCGCTAAATAAAAAGCAATAGCAGAAACAGACCAGACTAATACCAAAAAGAACATATGTTTAAATGGCTTTGGTTTTAAAAATGTTTTTAATCTTTTAATCGATTTTGGATAAAACAATAGCAATAATATCCCCGGCAATAGAAAAGCTATGGCCGTATAAGAAACAGCATCAGAATACCTTAATAAATACGTATCGTTAACTACGGCTAATCCTCCCAAAACAGCCGATAGTAGGGCATAGAGCGCGCCTTTATTAATGGAAAAGTTTTTTAATTCAGCCACCAAAATAAGGGAAATTATAATCAACAAAGCCCCTAATAGTCTTAAAAAAGTTAATGGTTCATTAAGAAAAATCGCTGAAGCTACAATAGCAACGACACTGCCAAAACTAAAGATGATAGTAGCTTCGGAAGCTCCGATTAACTTCAGTGCTTTAAAAGAAAACAAAGAAACCAAAGCATATAATATCGCTTCCAACGCAAAATTAAGAGAATACACTGTAATTGGTGGCAAAATAAAGCCCTTGGTAAAAGCAAAAATAAAACAAACAAAAGCCCCAAAAAGTTGAATGGCAATAGTATTAATCAAGGGATCACTATTTTCTTCTTTCATTAAAATTTTTTGTAGAATTCCAATAAAAGAGCCGGTGACAACTGAAATAAGCGTGTAAAATATCCAAGTCATATGTAATGGTAAAATTATAGCACAAAAAGATGCGCTATTAAAAACAAGGGTTAATTTTTCTTCTTGTGAATCTTTTCCTCAAGATTTGTCCAATCATGATATCGATGCTCAATACTTTCTTTTGATTTTAATGATATTTCGTGTTTTTTCTGCAATTCAAGAGGAATTTCTTTCTTGTTCTTTTTTAGATAATCATAAATTGCTTCTTCTAAGGCATCGGCGGCTAAAACAGAACAATGAATTTTAATAAGGGGTAAACCGCCCAAGCTTTTTACAATTTCTGCGCGGTTAATCTTCAAGGCCTTGTCCAGAGTCTGGCCTTTGGCCAGCTCGGTAATAGCCGAGCTCGTCGCCAAAGCGGCCACGCAGCCAAAAGTTTCAAATTTAATATCTTTAATTATCTCTTTGCCCGATTTGTTTTTACCGACTTTAATATAGAGCCACATCACGTCTCCGCATGTTAAATTTCCCACTTTGCCGATGCCATCGGCATTTTTAATCTTTCCCATATTTTTGGGATTAAGAAAATGCTTCATTACTTTAGAAGAGTAGAGAAGAGGCATTATTTTTTAAACGGAGAAATTCTCCTTAAATTATTAATAACTTTTGGTAAAACTTTTAAAACATAATTGATATCCTTTTCAGTTGTCCATCGGCCCAGGGTAAGCCGCAAAGAGCCATGGGCCTGTTCAATCCTTAAACCAATGGCTAAGAGCGCGTGGCTGGGCTCTAATTTGTCTGACGAGCAGGCAGATCCGGTGGAAGCCGCTATTCCCAAAGCGTCAAGAGAAAGAATAATTGATTCGCCTTCCACAAAGTCAAAAGAAAAATTGGCATTATTGGCAAGCCTTAATTTTGGATGGCCGTTGAGCCGTGAACGAGAGATTCTAGAAAGAACGCCTTTAATTAGTTTATCCCGCAGAGAGGTAAGGCGCTTGTTTTCTGTTGCCATTCGTTTTACGTATATTGTTGCCGCTTTAGCAAAGCCGACTATGGCCGGAACATTAACAGTAGAAGCTCTTCGGTTAAACTCCTGACTACCACCATGCAAAATCGGCTCAATTCCTATTCCGGAACGGATATATAAGCAAGCAGCTCCCTTAGGGCCATAGATTTTATGCGAAGAGGCAGTTAAAAGATCGATTCCCATTTTATTGACATCAATCAATAATTTTCCAAAGGTTTGACTGGCATCGGTATGAAATAACACTCCTTTATCACGGCAAATCTGGCCGATTTTGGCAATCGGCTCAATGGTGCCGAATTCATTATTGGCATGCATGATTGAAACCAAAATTGTTTCTTTGGTGATGGCCTTGGCAACATCCGCAGGACTAACCTGCCCGAATTTATCGACCTTCAAACGGGTAATTGTAAAACCAGCGTGCTTTTCCAAAAAAGCAGCGCTTTGCATAATGCAGGGATGCTCAATCGCGGAAATAATGATGTGCTGGCCACGATCTTTATTGGCAAAAGCAACTCCTTTGATCGCTAAGTTATTGCTTTCGCTGGCCGAACCGGTAAAAACGATTTCCGAAGTCTTAGCGCCAATAATGTTGGCAATCTGTTTACGGCTTTGCTCTAAAGCGCTTTTTGCTTCCTGGCCCAAAGCGTGCAAAGACATGGAATTGCCGAACCGAATGGAAAAATAGGGAAGCATTGCTTTTAAAACTTGTGGATCGACCGGGGTGGTGGCGGCGTAATCTAAATAGACTGTTTTTTTAGTTTTTGGCATGTTTTTTAAAAATTAAATCGGCTAAAGTAGTGGACCCGAAAGACGATTCAAAAGACTGTTCCATCTCCTGCCAAAATGTTTTGGCCGAACATTCACTTGCCATCGGGCAAAACCCCTGGCACCGCGTTAGGGCTTGGTCTTTTTCCAGAATCATTACGATTTCCTTTGCTTTAATTTTTTTTGCAGATTTGGAAAGAGAATAACCACCATTAGCTCCTTTACGGGAAATAAGAAAACCGGCTGATTTTAATTCCTGAAAAATTTTTTCAAGATATTTTTCCGGAATCCGCTCTTTAGAGCTGATGGTTTTTACCGAGCAGGACTTATTTTCCTTTGCCAGGCGGGTAATTGCCCTAAGGCCATAATATGTTTTGTTTGATAATTTCATCTAATAAATAAGTAATCGGACTAATTTAGTCTGAATTAAATAACTTACCAGAGACGAGCAATAATGTCAAGTAATAACTGACGGCTAGATTTTTTTTCTTTTTTTTGCTAGGATAAATGAAATTGAAAATGGTACGAAAGCGCAACAAGCCGGGGTAGCTCAGTGGTAGAGCAACATATTGGTAATATGTAGGTCGCCGGTTCAATCCCGGCTCCCGGCTCCGAAAGAATAAAAATTAATGAATAAAACATGCCAGTCAAAAAACCAAGTATTAAAATTCAGTGTTCGGTCTGTAAAAGAATAAATTACTTTACGAAAAAGTCAAAAGCAATGGTGGAAAAGAAACTAGAAATGAAAAAGCATTGTCGTTGGTGTCAGAAACATACTATTCACAAAGAGAGTAAAAAATAAACACCAACGATCCTGAGCCGGGTCGAAGGGCAAATGGTGTAAAAAACACACTCTTCACAAAGAAGCGAAACGTTAAATCTTATCTATAAACCGCCGAAAGGCGGTCTTTGGTAAATCGCCATTTAAACGATTTTCTGTTAGAGTAAAATATATGTTAATTGACGATGTCCAAATAACGATTAAGGCAGGTAAAGGCGGAGACGGAGCAATGGCTTTTAATAAGATTAAAATGGCTTTGGGGCCAACCGGAGCCAGCGGTGGCAAAGGCGGTGATGTCTATCTGGAGGGCGTTTCAAATCTTAGCGCCCTGACTCAATTCCGCTATAAAAAGGTTTTAACAGCGGAAAATGGAATGAATGGAAAAACCCAATTTAATGACGGTCATAATGGCGATGATCTTGTTTTAAAAATACCAATTGGCACTGTTGTCCATAACCTAACCACTAATCAAGAACTGGAAGTTATTACTATTGGCCAAAAATTACTTATCGCTAAAGGCGGTATAGGCGGCAAAGGTAATTTTAAATTTAGATCTTCAACCAATACTAGTCCGACCCAATTTGAAAATGGTTTATCTGGTGAAGAATATGAGTTAAGACTTGAATTAAAATTAATTGCTGATGTCGGCTTTATCGGCTTACCCAATGTCGGCAAATCAAGTTTATTAAATGAACTAACTAATGCTAAAAGCAAAATAGCTAATTATCCGTTTACAACCCTTGATCCGAATTTAGGAACATATTACGAATTGATTTTAGCTGATATTCCTGGCCTAATTGAGGGAGCTTCAATCGGCAAGGGACTTGGAATTAAATTCTTGCGTCATGTTGAACGAACAAAAACTCTTTTCCATTTTATTTCCGCAGAATCGCTGGATCCTGCCAAAGACTATCAAATTATCAAAAACGAGCTGGCTGCTTACAACAAAGAGCTTTTGGAAAAACCAGAATATATCTTTTTGAGCAAAGCTGATTTATTTGATAAAAAAGAAATCACTAAAAAACTTGGTCAATTAAAAAAAATAGGCAAAAAGGCAATTCCTATTTCTGTAATTGACGATGAGAGCATAAAGCTTATTGAAAAAATATTACGAGACATCATCAAACAGAAATATTGAAAAACTGTCTTTTTGTGTCATAATAATATTAGTTTTTTGGGTCTGTAGTTCAATGGTAGAATGGTGGTCTCCAAAACCACTGATCTTGGTTCGAATCCAGGCAGACCCGCCAATTCTGACTTGACTAAAACGTTAGGCTTTGTGCTAGGCTTAGCCTAGCACAAGCTTAATTACTGAAATTAATTGAATAATACTAAGTTTGTGTCAAATTCGCGAAAATCGTGCCAAATTCAAGATTTAAGAACAAATTTGTTCGGGAGAAAAAGGTGACAGGCACCTTAAATAAGATCGTCAAAACAATGTTTTTTTGATAGAATGAGAATATGATTCTTGAAATTAAAAAATATCCGGATCCGGTTCTTAAAAAAAGAACTGAAAAAGTAATTGAAATAACTCCAGAAATTAAAGAGCTGATTTTCAATATGAAAGAAACTTTAAAACAGAGGGGAGGAGTGGGCTTGGCGGCACCCCAGGTTGGAGTCTCAAAAAAGATTATTATTATCAGAACGAAAAA
>Ga0210057_1007248_pt1 | contig 13515 bp, 12 predicted proteins | sample CryGeyCG2114_010_2_FD_183968 | JGI IMG/M metagenome (GOLD analysis project Ga0210057, IMG submission 183968) | Groundwater microbial communities from aquifer - Crystal Geyser CG10_big_fil_rev_8/21/14_0.10 (SPAdes) (version 2) | ecosystem: Environmental > Aquatic > Deep subsurface > Groundwater ... | reverse complement strand
TATTTTGATCAAGTCCAGAGCCAGCACTCTGGTCTACCCCACATTCAAATGCTTTTGTTGTAGAGTTCCAGAGAAGTTTGTTTCCACCCGTACAGTTCGTTAATCCAAATCCTTCGAGAGTATTACCAGAGAGTGTTCCTTGGAGGTAAGAGTTTCCCTCTACGTAGAGCGCTCCTGATGAATTGAGAGAGTCTGCTGCATAGATGATTCTTCCACTTGCAGTTCCGAGGATTTCAAGTGATGTTCCTGTGAAGGCAGCATTAAGGGAGAAGAAGTTTGCAGATGCTGTGAGCCCTTGGCCTGCACTGTAGGTTATATTTGTATTTGTATCTGTATCATCAGACCATGAGAGGTTTCCAGCTCCATCTGTTTTAAGCACTTTTCCAGTTGCAGAACCGTCTCCGAATGGGAATGTATAGGTGACACCTCCAATTGCAACTGTTGAATTAAACGTTGCTGCTCCTTCGACAACGAGTGTTCCGCTCGAAGCAAGTGTATCTGTTGCGTAGAGAATACGTCCACTTGCAGTGCCAAGGATTTCAAGTGATGTACCTGTAAATGCTGCATTGAGAGCAAGGAAGTCACCTGTCTTGAGGAGTCCCTGTCCTGCGAATGTGTTTGATCCTCCGTTTGTCCATGTGAGGTTTCCGTTTCCATCAGTACCAAGAACAGTACCCGATGCGCCTTCAACTTGTGGAAAGACGTAGGTAATAGAATTAATGGTAATACCAGAGCCAAAGATGACGTCATCATTGAATGTTGCAACTCCTTCTACTGCGAGTGTTCCGCTTGAAGCAAGGCTCTGTGATACTTGAAGTGATGTACCTGTGAGTGTTGCATTACGAGAGAAGACAGTACCAGTGAGTTCGAGTCCTTCACCTGCAGTGTATGTTGTATTTGTATCTGCGATGGTGTTGTCTGTTTCACATTCAAACCGTTGGTTTGCTGCGTTGTAGACGATCTTGTTCGATGCACCATTACAGTCTGTAAGGTTGAATCCTGTAATCGTGTTTCCTGAGAGTGTTCCTTGGAGGTAAGAGTTTCCCTCTACGTACAGCGCTCCTGATGAATTGAGAGAGTCTGCTGCGTAGATGATTCTTCCACTTGCAGTTCCGAGGATTTCAAGTGATGTTCCTGTGAAGGCAGCATTAAGGGAGAAGAAGTTTGCAGATGCTGTGATCCCTTGGCCTGCTGAGTATGTTGCACCACTGTTGTTATCGTCACTCCAAGAAAGGTTTCCTGCTCCATCTGTTTTAAGCACTTTTCCTGTGGCACTGCCATCTCCCACTGGGAAGACATATGTCACTCCTCCAATGATGATTCCTGAGCCAAACGTTACCTCTCCTCCGAAGAATGAATCTCCTTCGATAGCAAGTCCTCCAGAAGATGTCAGCAATGACGATGCATGCAGAGTATTTCCAGAAAATGTTGTTGCGTAGAATGTCGATGTCGATACATCAAAGTAGAAAGGAGCATTTGTGTCCGACCCTCCGATAGCAACATCATCTGTTTGGCTTGTCATGTACGTGATAGCCCCGCCATCTGTCCACTTCGAACCACTCGCACCTCCTGGATTTTCCCATGTAAGGTTTCCATTTCCATCTGTTGTCAAAACCTGTGTATTACTTCCATCTGCATTTGGGAACAAATATGTAACGTCACTTAATGTAATTCCTGAATTGAAACGAACATCATCTTCAACGATCAATTTTCCAGATGCAGTAAGCAATCCGAGATTATATAAACTCTGTCCACTTGCATTTCCAGCTGCAAGGTCTCCTGTACTCTCAAGGATCAATGAATCATAAATACCAAGTGTTGGCCCTGCAGCTCCCTGTGCTCCAGCTGGTCCTGCAGGGCCTGCTGCTCCATCTGCACCTGTTGCACCTGTTGCACCTGTTGCACCTGCACTTCCACCACCTCCACCGCCACGATTACCACCTGCTCGTTTGCTTAGCTCATTTCCATGTGCGGAAAGATCTGTCACATTTGATTGATTCAAAAATACCCACCGAGGAACACCATCTGTCACCATCAACACCTGACCATCTCGTCCAGAGCCAAGAGTATCCCACACGCTTGGTGCAGATGCATAGAGTGATCCATCGGTGTATGGAATATTTTCTATGTACTCTGGCATTTCATAGTCTACAACTACTTGGTCTTGCACTGGTACACGAGCAAGTCGCGTAGCCCTACGCTCTGCCATATTCTTAAATAACTTCGACATCATTCCTGCACGTTGATCCTGTGCAGTTACAGGCTTTGACTCTGATGCAACTCTCTGAACATCTGTTTGTACTTTCTGTACTTTTTTCTCATGAGACTGAGTAGTACGACCACGAATTTGCTGTATCACTTCTGGCATTTCTTGCACGGTCTTTACGAGTGGCTGTACATACTCAATTATTTTTTCTGACGTTCGTTGCTCTCGACGCTTTGATACTTTGTCTGCCAATGTCGAAACACTACTCGATATAGACCTTTCATATGCAACAGCAATGCCGTGCACAAAAGACAGCTCCTCTTGTTGCACAAGTAGTGGATATACTGTTTCGTTCTTTCCGCGAACAACTACTGTTCGCACTCCTGTTGTCATCACGATATTTTTGGTTAGCCCCGTAGAGCCAAGATTTGCGCGTGCAATATCCTCATCACTAATATCTATTCCCCAATCTCTACTCACTTGCGCATTCAAGAAACGAAGTCCGTCTGTTGTTGTTGAATACGGAGCTCCTGCAATCAGCATAAAGAGCGCTGCAATTGCACCACCCGTTGCTACTCGACCAATAGTTATGTGATGTTTTTTCACATGATCTTTTACAATTTCATGCACTGAAGGAATGCTACTTGTGTCATCATTTGTCTCTTGTATTTTTTTTTCAGCAATACTAAGCAAGCTCGCTTTAAGCAGTCGAGCAGTTTGTGCTCGTGAATACCCTGTTTCATTTTGAATGTACTGCCTTACAATTCCCTTGTCTTCACGAGAGAGAAACTCATAATTAAGATCGAACAATATTTTTTCGATCCACTCTTGCTTTGCATCTTTTTCAGCTCCTCGTAATAACTCCACACCAGAAAACTCATCGACCGCTTTACGGATGTCTTCGAAGGACGTTGGTAGAAACTGTTCTGGAAGCATCGAATATTTTTGTGTGAGTGTTTTTTTGCTGATGAGCCTAAGGCTCAAAGTAAAGTTTTTTTACGTTTTTCGTACTATTATAGCAAATCTGGCATTTATTCTCAATAGTGAAAAAGAGGAAATGAGCCTGTGGATTTCAGATGCATATTCACCTATCATCCAAACATGACTAAACCTACCTCCTCTGCACTACACCCATTTTTAGCTACCACCCTTGAGACAACCAATCTAAAAGAGATTGGAAAACGATACAGAGGAAAAGTGCGTGATGTCTACACTCAAACAGAGGAAGGACGGCGGTTTCTTATTGCTACAGACCGACAATCAGCTTTTGATATAAGCTGGACTACTATTCCACTAAAAGGTCAAGTTTTGACACAAATCAGTCGATGGTGGTTCGACCAGATTAGTGACATTATGCCAACACAGGTAATTGCAAACCCTGACCCAAACGTCATGGTAGTGAAGGACCTTCAAATGGCACCAATCGAGATTGTCGTTCGAGCCTATCTAACAGGATCCAGTAGTACATCTTCATGGATGAACTATAACGCTGGAGTACGAGAATACTGTGGAAATACCCTTCCTGATGGAATGGTAAAGAATCAGAAGTTTGACGATATTATCCTTACACCAACAACAAAGGGTGAAGAAGATGAACTGATCGACGCAAAAGGCATTTTAGAGCAAGGAATTGTGACAAAGGAGCAATGGGAAGAGATTGAAGAGAAAGCATTTGCGATCTTTCGAAGAGGACAAAAACTTGCGTCAGAACGTGGACTCATTCTCGTCGATACAAAGTATGAAATGGGGTACGACAAAGATGGTGTCCTCACTATTGCTGACGAAGTTCACACTCCAGACTCTTCCAGATATTGGATGGCAGATAGTTATCAATCTCGGTTCGAAAATGGTGAAGAACCTGAGAGTTTAGATAAGGAATTTTTCCGATTATGGCTCCGAGAACAAGGCTTCGAATATGGTGATAAATCGACGTGGCCAGAGATCACAGATGAGGTCCGCATCATGCTCGCACAGAAATATATCGACCTCTTCGAGAAGGTTACAGGAGAGAAATTTGTTCTTCCAAATGACCCCCAAATCGAAGCACGAATTCAGTCTAATCTTGCTGAATTTACTGTATAAATAGCCAAATGAGCCTTAGGCTCATAGCCTATTGTACTGGTAATGCGATCTGCCACCCCTTCCCTATTCCGTAGAATTCTTGGAATCCAGCAGGGACTTCAAGGGCCAAAGATGCACCGTCTTCAGAGTAGTATTTTGGACATGGATCTGCCTCACAAGGGAGCATAGTTTGCCCGCCGATAAGCTTGCCTTGAGGTCCAAAGAAGAGGATGTCTAGTGGGATCAATGTGTCCTTCATCCAGAAGGTTAGCTGAGCTGGTTCCTCAAAAATAAACAGCATTCCAGAGTCTGGTTCGAGCATTTCTCTACCCATCAAACCCTGTTGTCTTTCCTCAGGATCGTCAGCAATTTCCACTGTTACCGTGACTGCTTTTTCATCAGGTCCAATAAGAGCAATGGTTTGTGATCCAGCATTTTTTGGAGAACATGCAGAAAGAAGAATTGCTAAACAGAACAGTGGAAAGAGTATTCTCATGATGAAGGGCGTAAGGATTCAATGGCTATTCTACGGTCTTCTGCGTTAAAAATAAAGCTCCCCGATACGAGATTGTTTGCGCCTGCCTCTATGCACTGTAATGCAGTAGTATCGTCAATTCCACCATCCATCTGAATCATAAGGTCTGCACGGACAGATCTAGCAGTTTTCACATCACTCAGAACATGTTCTATAAATTTCTGACCTCCAAATCCTGGATGCACAGACATAACAAGTAATAGATCTATATCTTCAAGAACATCTCCCACATTATCCAGAGAGGTTTCTGGATTTATAGCTATACCAGCCGTTGCACCGCCATCATGAATTTTTGCAATCAGTGCTTTTCTTTCCTCTGTCTTTTGTACTGCTTCTGCATGAAATGTGATGTTTGCCGCTCCTATATCTAAAAATTCCTGAATTCTCTCTGCAGGATTGCTCACCATAAGATGGATGTCTAAGGGTAGTGCTGTTTTGAGGTTTTTAATGACAGGTGCTCCAAAGCTTAAATTTGGTACAAAGTGACCATCCATTACATCTATCTGAAGCCAATCTGCATATTTCTCAACTGTTTCTACTTCTTCTTGTAGTCTTGAAAGGTCTGCCGCAAGAATGGATGGCGCTATGATGATAGATTTATCACTCATAGAGATGTTTCAAGGTCATCAATTCTTCTTTGGTGGCGATCTCCATCAAAATCTGTTGTCAAAAAAATATCAACGAGCTTCTTTGCGGTATTGTCATCTGTTAGGCGTGCACCGAGGCTCATCACATTGGCATTATTATGAGACCTTGCGAGCGCTGCTGTCTCTTCGCTATAGCAAAGTGCTGCACGAATCCCTCGTACTTTGTTTGCCGCCATTGCTTCTCCATTACCACTTCCTCCAAAAATAATTCCCATGCAGCCTTGCTCTAAAACCACTGCACAGCCTTTGCGCATTATTGCGGGGTAATCAACAGACTCTTCTGAGAATGTTCCTACATCTGTACAGTCGATTCCCTTCTCAGCCAGATATGCCTTAATCACCTCTTTTAAAGGGTATCCTGCATGGTCTGCAGCAAGTACGACGTGTGTTGGAAGGTCCATGAACAAATAATAGGGTAAAGCAATACTGGATGAAACCCCTCTTTAGCCTCTATACTAAATCCACATGCGAAAAAAACTGATTGCTGCCAACTGGAAAATGAATAATGCACCTGAAGGTGCGTACGATGCTAGCTCTCCGTTTCATGCGAATACAGAAGTAGATGTCGTTGTTTTCCCAACCCTTCTTGATATTCGTGACTGTAATGATGCACAGATTATTACAGGAGCTCAGTACGCCTGCATTGAAGAAACGGGTGCACATACTGGTGATGTTTGTATGAGCCAAATTGCAGCAGCCGGATGCAGATATATTCTTTGTGGCCACAGCGAAAGGCGAAAAGACCACGGTGAGACAAATGAATATGTTGCTCTACAAGTTATTACTGCACTCGAACATAACCTTCACCCGATTCTCTGCGTCGGTGAAACCGAAGAAGAGCGTGATGCAGGTAAAGAAAAGGATATTGTTACAGCACAACTCAGTGGTATTCCTTTGGAGTCTGATATTACTATCGCCTACGAACCAGTGTGGGCTATTGGAACAGGTAAAACAGCAACTCCTGAACAAGCAGAAGAAATGCATGCGTATATTCGCTCTCTTCTCCCAGAAGATAAAAGAGAAACAACCAAAATTCTCTATGGTGGCTCTATGAAACCAGAAAATGCTGCAGAACTTCTCAGTCAGCCAAATATTGATGGAGGGCTTATTGGCGGAGCATCATTAAAACCGGACAGTTTTGGACAGATCGTTCAGATTGCGTCAAGATAAGCGTGAAATTTCCCCCTTACGCTTATGTTCGATATTCTTTTCTTTAGCTGGCCACTTCTTTTTATTGTTCTTGCAATGATTCGCCAAGTAAACCAGTACGAACGCGGTATTCTGCTTACAATGGGTAAATATAGTCGTACATATGAACCTGGGTGGAAAATTCTTATTCCAGTATTCCAAAAGATGATCAAAGTTGATATTCGTGTAAAAGCTGTCGATGTCCCAGACCAAGAAGCAATTACAAAAGATAATATTCCAATACGTATTAATGCAGTTATCTACTACAAAGTCGTCAACTCTGAAAAGGCAGTACTAGAGGTAGAAGACTTCTTCTACGCTGTTTCTCAGCTTGCACAGACAACAATGCGAAATTCAGTTGGTGAAGTAACACTCGATGAGCTTCTTGCAAATAAAAAAGAAGTGAGCGAAAAAATTAAGACAACTGTTGATAGGGCTTCAGATCCATGGGGTATTGATGTTCAAAGCGTCGAGCTCAAAGACATTGTTCTTCCAGAATCACTCAAACGAACAATTGCAAAAGTAGCTGAGGCTCAGCGTGAAAAGCAGGCTGTTATCATCAACTCTGAAGGAGAAGTAGAAGCAGCAGGCAACATGGCGAAAGCTGCAGAAACCCTTAGCAAGCAGCCGGGTGCTCTTCATTTACGTACACTCCAAAGTATTAACGACCTTAGTTCAGACCAAAGTAATACAACAGTTTGGATGGTTCCTGTTGAAGGTCTTAAAGCACTCGACGCTCTTGCAAGGAAAGTGTAACCTCTTATTGTACTTATTTTCATTCCCCTCTCTCCTATGTCAGATCTAGAAAATGGAAACCCAGAAGACTTTGAAATGGCTGATGCAACAGTTGCAGTAGCTGAACTCGATGAAACACTAGAAATCGATACTGATGTATCAGATTTTGCAGAAGGGCTACTTGAAGCTGCTGAATAATTATTCAACTATTAAAAAAACACCCTCTCATACGATTGGGTGTTTTTTTATTCTATTCAATATCAGTAGCGTCCCATAAAAATTCAGCCTGAATCCGATCTACAACAAAAAAGCGGTAGAATGGTGTTGTTAACGCATCATTCAGCACTTTTTTGCATGACACACTCAACCACCATCCTTCACCAACTGCTCGCACTTCTTCCTGAACAACAGTTTCAGACCTTTGTGGGACAGCATGAAGCCGACAAATACGTGAAGAAGTTTTCCTGCTTCAATCAACTCACAACGCTGCTGTATGCACAAATTACAGGCAAGGAATGCCTGCGGGAAATTGAGTCAGATCTGCGCATGGTAACCTTTGCCGATGAAGACGGAGAAATCTATGAATATCTGACAGATGAGTTTCGCCTCTCTGCTGCAAACATCGCAGAGATCTACCGGAGGCGGTGGGACATTGAAACCTTCTTCCGCTGGATCAAGCAGAACCTCAAAATCAAGACGTTCTTGGGTACGTCACAGAATGCCGTCATGATCCAGATTTGGGTGGCGATGATCTACTATCTGCTGCTCAAGTGGCTCAGTCACTGCATGAACTTCCGGGGTTCGTTGACGACATTGGCACGGAAAATCGCTGTTTTCTGCATGCACCAGTTTCAGCTGTTTGAAGTGCTTGGATACTCAGAAAAAGGCTTAAAGCTCCTCTACAAGGCTAGAGCCGGTCCGCAGATGAGTATTTTTTAATGGGACAGCTCTGATTCAAAGCCAAAACGCTGGAAAAACCAATGAAATTATGCTAAAATATTAGGAATATCAAAATACTATGACAAACAATATTGAAAAATTTGACATCCCGAAAACCGAACAAGAACCTAAATTAAACGAAGGAGTAGATACTAAAGAAGTAATCCAAAAATACACGACAAGAGACAGAAGATCAGTTAGGCAGATATTAGAAGAGAGCAAAAAAGCTCATAAAGAAACCAGAGAAGGTATAGCTACAGAAAAAATAATTGATTCCTTGGAACGCGACAACACGAACAGAGCAATAAATCTATTAAGGAAATCTAGAACAATAGAATTAATTATAACGAACCCAGAAATTCAAAAACTCGCAAGTGAAGCGCTTGGAAGAAAACTATCGAAAACTGGAGATACTGGATCTGCAATAGGTATTGCAAAAGCTTTTAATTTACCCGAGCAAATAATTTTCAATGGAGTCGAGCAAGGTTTAGCGGCGGCTCCAATTTATATGTTTCTAAACAAGGCTACAGACATACAAAAAATATTTAATTTGCCAGAAGCCCACCTAAAGCGTGCAGCATATCGACAAATAGCTGAAACTACAGGATCCGGTAACGGTTATTCAAATATTGATGAAAATTACAGAACAAAGTTCCAATTATCAGAAGAAGAATTCCGAAAAGCGGTAGAAGAAGGGATGCTAAAACGTATTTCTTCTGGTGATATCGACAACATGGTGCGCATTAAAGATGAATTTGGTATAGCCGATGAAACGCTTGAAAGCCCTGAATTCCGAAAAGCGGCAGAAGAAGGGATGCTAAAACGTATTTCTTCTGGTGATATCGACAACATGGTGCGCATTAAAGATAAATTTGGTATAGCCGATGAAACGCTTGAAAGCCCTGAATTCCGAAAAGCGGCAGAAGAAGGGATGGCGTGGAAATTATCTTGTGGAGAGATCAGCGTTGCTATACAAATTAAAGACAAACTTAATTTATCAGAAGAAAGTATTATTGATGCAGACAAGAGTGGAGCAAAACAATTTGATAAGTCTGTTTTAATTAAGTACATTCCCTATCTTGGAGAGAATGATATTATTAACTTATTTCCTCAGACTTTTAAAAAAATTATTGCTACCTTATCCGAAGAAATAAAAAATGATGAGGATTTGGCGGATTATTTTCTTGAAAATCTAAACAAATACTCTTCTAAACAGTGGACAGAAAAGATAACTGAAGGGGCAGTTACTCATTACTCCGTGGCAAATAAATATATCAACGAACTTGAAAATAATGAAGCAGTATGGGCTCAACAGGGCTGGGCTCAAAAAATCCTAGCTCAAGCAAAAATAACGATTGAAAAACATCAGCATGGGATGGAAGGATTTCTAGAAGAAGATCCTTTCAAGAACCACCCTTTCAGAACCACAAGATCAAGTATGGAGCTCGGTAGAATTATGTCGGGGAAAACGACACCTGAAGAACAAGGGTTAAAATTATCAAAAGAAGCAAAGGAAACATTACAAGAAATCAATGACATAATTATTGGTGAACATAACGGCTTTTTGGAGTCCTTTCAAAATAATTCCTCCGTACCCGATGAAGATAAGATTGCATTGACCGATCAAAGTCAGAGCAAGGTAAAAATGAATAACCTGCTTCCAAATGTACGTAATTTCGTAGGCCGATACCTTGCCCAAATTGCAGAGGGTGATTCTGAAAAATTAGGAGAAACTATTGTTTCGCAAAAAGACTCTATAAAACGCATAATACAAGAGGGATACAGGCGATATCTAAAAATTTATGAGGTGGACATTCCGCTTTACGACAAACTTTACGAAGAATTTGATCATTGGCGAGCAGCTGGTCGTTATCCAATGGAAGTATATTTAGGCCGTGACGGCATTTACGCCTATCTTGGGAGACGAGCGCAGGACGCGACAAGACGATCTAAGGTGGGAAGAGAAAAACGAGAGCAACTCCGAGCGGAAGGCGAAGTTGTTGAAATAAATCCTAAGTATCTAGTTTATCCTAGGTATTTCAGAGATAATATCAATTACGAAACAAAGCGGGAATTTTTAGAACAGGAAAGAATATCGCCCAATATGGATCCGCTATTTTACGATACTGGCTACACTGGCACCATTCCGGAACAAATCATGCGTATTATGGGGTTTGACCAAGCAGATACAGAAGAAAGAATCCGATTACTTTCAGCTCCAAGTGCAAAACGCAGAGTTAAAGGTATCCCTCAAAATGCCAGAAGTGAAATCATTGAATATATTGAACATAATGCCAAAACAGAAAATACAGCCGAGGGTTTGCTTCAGGATGAAAAAACAGGAGAAATCCGCCATGTTGCCAGACCAACTAACCCAGAAGAGCAATTCTATTTCATGATGATCAAACAAGCAATCTCTCGTCATTACATGGTGCAAGAAAGACTTCATTTTGAAGCGCCGGACAGCGCAAATTTTGATTCAGAAGATTACTATATCCGTGTTCGCCAGGAATATGCCGATATTTTGCCTGCCGACTTCATAAAGAATCCAAAACAATATTTTGAACAGCAAGGCACTCTCCTTAAGGGTAGCAAAGGCGAGGGTGAATATCCTGATGAAGAAGTACTGTCATTCAAGTTAGAAGACGGCACAGAAGTTATTGCCAAACGCGTAGAACTGAGAAAATCCAAAGAAGCAAGAAAAGAATTTATGATTCTCATCGCTTCAAAAAAAGCTGGTCTGCCAACCGCGGAACCTGTCGGCTTCCTGTCGGGTAAAAAGGAAGAAGATGGTAGCTATCTGCTCATGGAAAAGCTTGAGGGCTACTCCGGCAGGAAATTTGAAAAATATCTTCAGGAAAGTGATAAATTCACAGAGGAACAAGTTTCCGGCATTATGAAAACAGTGGCTGAAAAATTAAAAGACTTGGCGCAAATGTTCCGTGATCAATTAAATATAGACAAAAGCTGGCGCATTAAGGACACCATCATTCAATTTAACGAAGAAACCGGAGAAGTCGAAGATGTCATACCGATTGATTGGGAACGGGTAAAAACATATGATCCAAATAAACCTCAGAAAATTGACTTGGCTGAATAAATTGTTTTCGGTCGGGGCAATTCACCCCTTTAATTCCCCTCTTGCCCCTCCCTCAAACAGAATAAGGAGTTTTGGATTTTGGGCATTCACCCTTAACCCCTCTGCCCTTCGCCCAAAACGGAAAAAGAAATTTGAAAATTTTTAAAACAAACGACTATCGTCGAAAAGAAAAGGAATACATCAGCTAACACTGCGTATACGGTTACGGCTTGCTCCGTACCTCCGCAAGCCTCCACCCATATTTGCTGGCGATGGCTCACTCCGTTCGTTATTATATCACCAGCAAACATCGCATATTCTGAAACGTTATACGCAATTCAAAAAATATTTTTCTTTTGATAAAAAGGCACGAAAAATCAAGGGCAGACTGAACTCGTTCGAAGCAATAACAATGGTATCACTTGGGCGCTCCTCGCCCAGGTCACTGCGTTCGCTTACAGCGACTGGTTCTCGTCGCTGTACTTCTTTTACTCATAGATGGTTCTTCGACCTCAAACACCCAAGTCTGCCCATAACGTCTCACTCGTCCAGCCACTGTAGTATGGACGAAGATCACACCGTTTCACACGTGCTTAGTGACGCAGGTTTACCGAGGAACGCACAGGCCTGTACCCTCTGTATTTCTTCGTTCATATCAGTGGCGAAGATTTTTGGTTACTTTTCATCGGAAAAGTGACAAATGAATTACTTCACCCACATCCCATTACCAACATTCTTTGCTCCTCCGCTTAGTTCTAACATTGTAAGCTTTGCATTCAGAATGGCTGCATCTATACCAACCTTGTCCACAATCTCTGATACCGACTGCGGCATTGACGTTAGCGTGTCGTGTATTTTTTGCTCTTCTGCATCGTCTGATGTAAATGCAGATACAGCATCGGCAGCTTTAGCAACGATACCAATATCTCGCAATACTGATTCTGGTGACACAGCAAGCTTCGCACGCCCCTCTGCTATGTACTGATGACACCCTGCATACCCCTCGTCAAAGAGCTGCCCTGGAACAGCAAAGACATCCCTGTTGTACTCGAGTGCTAGATCTGCCGTAATAAGGGCTCCACTGCCCTCTCCCGCCTCTAAAACAAGTGTGCCTAGGCAGAGCCCCGCGATAATCCTATTACGCGCAGGGAACGTGTGACGCTCGGGTGCTTGGTCTAGTGGAAACTCACAAAGTATGAGTCCGCCAGCATCGACGATCTGTGTTGCGAGCTGCTTATTTGTTGCAGGGTAGATCTGCGCAAGCCCTCCTCCAACAACAGCCACTGTCTTCCCACCAGCATGAAGTGTCTCTTTTGCGACCACTGCATCAATACCAAGAGCAAGGCCACTGACTGTCACCATGCCAGACTTCACAAGAGCTGGAACAAAGTGCTCTACAACTCGCCTTCCATACTGGGACATTTCACGTCTACCGACACAGCCAATACATGGTTGGCTTAATACATCAAGTGAGCCTTTGTAATAGAGGAAAACAGGCCTATCTGGTACCTGCATAAGAGACACAGGGTATGTAGCATCTTCAAGGGATACCATCTGTAATCCACGCTTCTGCAGCTCTGCACTGTATGCATCTGGGTCGAACTCCTCAAGCCGATTGAGCACTCTGTACACAACCTCGTGTTGACACCCAAGTTCACGAAGCATTGTCTCATCTATGTGCATTAATGCATCATCCAGAGATGTATATTTTTGTATAAGTGCGTCGTACCTCTTCTTTGTGAGCACATTGAGCCACGACCAGATATACATTGCAGTGTCTTGCATAGGAAAGCAGTGTAACAGAGGATTTCTCAGTGTGTAGTATACAAGAAATGCGATTGTCTCTTTTTGTTTTATGCTAGACGAAAATTCTGTTCTTTTACCTTCTGGAACCGAGGTCAAGACTTCTCAAATAGACCCTGCATTTCACTTGGATCGATCTCTATCACGCATATCTCCTGTGCACGAAGAATTTCGTTTGTCAGCAGAAATACCTAGGGAACATCTGAAAAACACCACTTCTATGACGCCTTCGGTTTTGTGAGGCATTTTTTGACGTGTCTGATGGTGTGATTCGTTATGTATTCTTGTCATTATCCTCTGAATAACTCTCATTTGGGTACAA
>Ga0210057_1007247_pt1 | contig 13515 bp, 19 predicted proteins | sample CryGeyCG2114_010_2_FD_183968 | JGI IMG/M metagenome (GOLD analysis project Ga0210057, IMG submission 183968) | Groundwater microbial communities from aquifer - Crystal Geyser CG10_big_fil_rev_8/21/14_0.10 (SPAdes) (version 2) | ecosystem: Environmental > Aquatic > Deep subsurface > Groundwater ... | reverse complement strand
TTTGCCGGTACCGCTCGGGCCCACCAAAAGGACCCCCTTGGGTGTTCTGGCACCCAACTTCCGATATTTGGCGGGATGCTTCAAGAAATCAACCACTTCTTCCAACTCTTTTTTGGCTTCCTGCACCCCGGCCACATCTTTAAAGGTAATCGCCTGTTTGCCCTTGGCAAAAAGCCGGGCGGTTGACCGGCCAAAAGAAAAAATCGAGTCCTGAGCGCCGCGCGCTTGGCGGAAGATAAAAAAGAAAAAGACCACCATCAGGCCAATCGGCAAAAGAGTCGCCAAAAGGTCGATCCAAGATTTAGTCAAGGAAGTGTCTTTAATCTTGAAATTGACCGCGGCCGGAGAAATGTCGGCGTTTTTCAAAATCTCGGTAAAACTGGCGTTGACTTCTTTGCGGGAAAAAGCCTGATGATCGTCGGCATAGGTCAAAAATAATTTATCGTCCTCAATCAGAACCTCTTTAACTTTACCGGCCTTAATCTCCGTAAGTGCCGCTGACAAAGACACTTCTTCTTTAACCGTCGCCGACTCCGGCGCGGAAACAAAAAAAGAAACCAAGATCAGTCCCACCACCAACCAAAGTAATAAATCTTTGGGGTTTAGTTTGAGCCGGAATTCAAATTTTTTAATTGGGAGCTTGGGCTTAGTTACGTCCATCGTGGTCTCATTTTAGCAGAATTGGCCGCTTAAACCAAGCCCATGGACTTTTTGACCTCGGCGAGGGTTTCTCGGGCGATTTGGGCGCAATACTTGCGGCCGTCTTCTAAAATCTCGGCAATCAATTTGGGATTTTTTTCAAAATATCGCCGGCGCTCCTGAATCGGCGCCAGCTCTTGATAAATCGCCTGAGCCAACTCTTCTTTTAAACCCTGGTACCTTAAACCTTTACCTAAATAATCTCGCTCATATTGGCCGCGCCGGGACTTGCCCTGAAAAAGTTCTACCAAAGTCAACAAAGCCGCCACACCACCCTCTTGCGGCAACTCTTGGCCTTGGCCGGCATCGGTCGGCGCTGCCGCCAATTTTTCTCTAATCGCGGCCAAATCATCGGTTAAGTTTATATAACTACCCTCAACCGACTTACTCATTTTGCCCTTGCCGGTCAACGACGGCACGTAGGCGCCTTCCATTAAAAGCGCTTGTGGTTCAGGGAATATTTTGCCAAACATTTGATTAAACTTCCGGGCGAATTCTCGAGTAATTTCAATATGAGGCAATTGGTCTTTACCAACCGGCACCAGTCCGGCCTTGTAAAGCAGAATATCGGCCGCCATCAAAACCGGATAGTATAAAAGGCCCATGTTGACATAGTTTGGATGCTGAGCTTTTTTATCTTTATAGGTAGGTAAATCCTCAAGTCTGGAAACAGGGAAAATCGTTCCTAAAAGATAGGAAAGTTCAACGTGTTCGGGGACATGAGATTGGACCATCAAGTGACACTTTTTAGGATCGACTCCCGCCCCTAAATAATCCAAAATTATTCCCCTTACCATTTCTGGATATTTTTTAGGGTCAAAAGGAGTAGTTATTCCGTGAAGATCAACGACCGAATAAATACAATCATATTTCGGATTATTTTGAAGCGAAATATATCCTTTTACCGCTCCTAAATAATTACCAATATTAAGACTGCCACTCGGTCTTGATCCCGAAAAGACGCGTTTTTTCATTTTTGCTTCACCTCCTTTTATTTTAACAAATAATATCTTTCTAAAACAGCCTTGGCTAAAATATCCAGCGTGTCAAAAACCGGAACAAGATGCTGTTTGGGAAAGATCAACGGTATTTCCGTACACGCTTCGATAATTCCCTCGGCTCCCCGATCAAGAAGCGTCCGGGCGATTTTTTGGACTTTGACTCCGTTTTCTTCATAATTCTTTCCGGCAATGGTCTCGGCAATAATTTTCCCTAACAACCGCTGATCTCCATCATCGGGGACTACCACCTCAAGTCCTTTTTTCTTCATAACCTCTTGATACATTTCGCTCTTGATCGCGGTGGGGGTGGCCAAAAGACCCACTTTCTTTATTTTTGATTTAAGCAGGGCGGCCGGCAACTCCTCTAAAAGCGAAACGAACGGTTTATTGGTTTCCTTCCTTAATTCGTCGATTAAAAGGTGGGCTGTATTACAGGCAAGGCAGAAGAAAGAAATTGGCAATTTATTCATTTGCCTAACTCTGGACTTAAGCATTTTCAGGGCCTCTTTCTGCTTTTTATTAGAATTAATGAAATCCTGCACCGGAATCGAGGCTAAATATATTTCCGGAAATTCTCCATTTTTAACCACACCGTAGTCTTTTTGAGCATAGTAAATCAGCAGCTTATAAAAATGCTGCGATGCCTCCGGTCCCATGCCGCCGATAATGCCAATCGCTTTTTTATTCATTTTTTTCTCCCAAAAACACAAAAACCGTCCCTTTTCTAAGGACGGTTATAGCCGTGTTGCCACCTTGTTTCGTCCGCCGTTTGGCGGACCTCATTTTTATCAGCTCCGGGATCCCAACCATATCCCATCAACGCTTTTTCAAATTGTTAATTATTTATACCTGTTCCTGTAAATTTGCAGGGCTGTCAGGATTCGAACCTGAAAGGGCGGTTTTGGAGACCGCCATGATACCGTTTCATCACAGCCCTAGGTTTTTCCCATCAAAAAACTCGCCGGTCTCGGCGAGTTTAATTTCCAAAACGCAAAATCGCCGGACCTATTTCCCGGATAATTTGCGCCACCAAGCTAGGGTGGTTTTCTTAATCTTGTCCAACATGAGGATATTCTACCTTGGTTGCCCCTGGCTGTCAAGTGTGGTAGAATTTAGACGTCATGCGGGGTAGTGTACAGCCGCACGTGAGGCTAGTAGAATGGGCCCTTTAAAAAGTAATTCTTAAAGAGAACTCAGCTATATCGGTGGACACCCTGATTTTACATCAGGACAATACCGAGGGAACCCCGCGAAGCTTTAGCGAAGTGGGGACTCCGTAGAGACTACACGCTGGGCTCCCGCCAAAATTGTAATTTAGGCGGGATGAAGATATAGTCCTACCCTTACAGTAATGTAAGAAGGTGCATAATCTCACAGACCTGGCGCAACTCCAGGCCCCGCAACTAATTGACGAACCCCTATCTATGGGATAATATATCTCTAGGTAGGGGTTTTATTTTGAGCGATAATATCGCGAGAAACAAACTTGTTTATCATGGCTAAATCGCGGCTAAAATTTGAGGCCAGAAAGCTGCGGGTGGAGGGTGAAAGTATAAAAGTAATTGCTAAAAAGCTTTCTCTTTCCCCCAGCACCGTCAGTCTCTGGTGTAAAGACGTCAAGCTTTCCCCTGAACAAATAAAAGAATTGGAACGCCGAGCACACGATCCCCAATATGGAAAGCGGTTAGAAAATTCTCTTAAACAACAAAGGATAAGAATAGAAAAAACTAAAAACCTGTTTAATGAGGGAATTAAACAGGTTGGAAAACTAACTCCAAGGGAATTATTTATAGCCGGAATCTCTCTTTATTGGGCGGAGGGTTTTAAAAGTGATAGCCAAGCTGGTTTTTGCAACTCTGATCCTAATATGGTAAAATTTTTCTTGGTTTGGCTGGGAAATCGTTTCGGGTACAAAAACGAGGATTTGAGATTAAGAGTTGGTCTAAATGAAAGTTTTTGTGACAGGACAGAATCAATTGAAAATTTTTGGTCAGAAATAACTGGAATTTCCAAAGAACAATTCCAAAAACCGTTTTACCAAAAGGTTAAGTGGAAAAAAGAATACGAACATCCGGAAAATTATCACGGGGTTTTAAGAATTAGAATAAGAAAAAGTACTGATTTTTTAAGAAAAATTCGAGGATTTATCGAAGGGTTGAGATTAAACACGGCAGGGTAGCTCAATGGCGGAGCGGTGTCTTCATAAGGCAACGGCTGCGGGTTCGACTCCCGCCCCTGCTACTGAAAAAACAAATTCCACCATTTCCGCCAATTGGGGATTTCGGGAGCCGCCGGCTTTTCTTCCCGGCCCAATACCTGTGCCAGATTGGGCGGCAAAATAACCACTGTTTCTCCCGGCTTGGCCATGTTAAGTTTATTGCGCGCCTCTTCTTCGACAAATTCTGGGGATTGAAAGTAGGCCTTTTTTTCTAACAATTGTTTTTGTTCTGCGGCCAGCTTTTGGGCCTTTTCTTCCACCAATTTAACCCGATCGCCCGCCCGCAAAAGCCTGGTGATATCCTTAGTGAGGTTTATTATAAGACCCAGCCCTACGAGCGTTATAGTAAAAATTACAATTCTTTTTCTCATGCTAACTCTTGACAGCCAAATTAGTCAATGTTATTATGGGTTGAATTAACATGTCTGATTTAAAGAATTTAAGTACTGCTGAGCAGGGCTTTTTGGAACAGCTTCAAAAAGACAAGCGCTCTTATTCCACCATTTTAGCATACCGGGCTGACTTGAATCAGCTGATTGTGTTTTTGGGGCAAAAGCAAATCACCCAGACCACCTCTGTTAATTCCGAGCATATTGAGCAATTTAAAGAACAGCTGCTGGGTAAAAAATACACCCTCAAGTCCATCTCCCGCAAGCTTAATTCGATCAAAAGTTTTTTTCGCTTCTTAACCCTGAAAAAAATCATCGAGGCCGATCCGGCTATCTCTGTCCCCCACCCTAAATTTGAAATTGCCCCGCCGAGAATCCTTTCCAGGATGGAATATCGCGCTCTCCGTGACGTCGCCAGAAACGATGTCCGCATGGCCGCTATCATCGAATTACTTTTGCAAACCGGTTTAAGAATCGGCGAGCTGGCCAGGCTGGAGCTGTCTGATGCCACCGACAAAGAAATTAAAATTGCCGCCTTTAGTTCCCAGCCGGCCCGCGCGGTCCCCCTCAACCAATCTGGTAAAAGAGCGGTCGACCGCTATTTGGATATCCGGCCCAAAGCCCAAAGCCAGGGCCTTTTCATCACCAAAACCCAACGGCCGATGTTGGTCCGTAATATCCGCTCGGCCATCAACCGCTATTTCCGGCTCTCGGGCATTAAAGACGCCACCGTCAACGACCTGCGCCACACTTTTATCGCCCAGCAGCTGACCACTGGGGTTTCCCCGGTTTTAATCCAGCGGATCGTCGGCCACAAACGGCTCTCCACCACGGAAAAATATCTGGACCTTTTGAAAGACAAAATCCAATCCAGCGAAAAACTCGAGGAACTCTAATTAAAACATCTTAATTCAATCTTTTTATGGCAAAAAAAGAATTTCTTGAACAAATTGAGGCACAGAGTAAAGCACAGAGAGATACCAGAAGGCTTGCTGCAGCCGCTCTAGCAAGAGAAAAAACAAAGTGGATGACCTTTGGGATCAAATTAATCCAATAAGAGTTCTTGAAGAAATCAAAAAAGCCTGCGGGCAGGGTGATTTAGAACCTTTCGAACGTTTAGGTTGGCAACATGAGCAAGATGGGGAGACGGAGACAAGAGGAGTGGCGCTAGTTGATCTCCCGCTTCCGGATCTTGGAGTGGACGTGGAGGATGAATTGTCTTACAATACACGAATAGCAATCCAGATCTTGTGTCTGGCCAAGGAAGACGAACCTATCGAACCTATAGTCATTATTGCGGGGGGTAGCCAGTGTACCAGACGGGATCCAACAAACGATCCCCAGGAGGAATCTGGTTCGGGAGACTACTTCTATAAAGAATTGAGCCCTGGTGACCCAAACTTTACAGATAAATTTGATAATGCAGTTCAAGAAGCATGGGAAAACCGGGCCTGGAGAACACCCGATGTCCCTGAAATTCATGAATCTTATTATAGTGTATAAAATTCCCTTCTTGACAAAAAGATTATTTTAAGATAATCTTTAATCATGGGTATACAAACAATTTCTACCAAAGAATTACGAGAAGATTTCTCCCAGGTGAGGGCGGCCATGGCAGCCGGCCAATCTTTGGTGTTGCTTTACCGTTCTAAACCCCTGGCGGAAATCAAACCTTTCCAACGGCCGAAAGCCAAAATGAGATTATTTAGCCAGCAACAAATAAAACAATGGATTGCCGATGACCAATTAACGGCAAAAGAGCAAAAACAAATAGATGCCATCATTAAAAATCTTTCTTGATGCTTCGGTTGTTTTGGCCGGGCTTGCCTCCTCTACCGGCGGCTCAAGAAAAATATTGGCAGCCGCCAGGGATAACAAAATTAAATTGCTCACGACTCCCTTTATAATCCAAGAAGTTGTCAATCATCTTCAAAAATTAGATATTGAGCCGAGTCAATTAGAGACCCTTCTTTCCCGCAAAACAATCCACCTGATGGCTAATCCCCATGAGAAAATAATAGAAAAATTTAGTAAAACTAGTTCTGATCCCAACGATGCTCATGTTCTTGCCGGCGCCAGCTTATCAGGAGCAATTGCTCTTATCTCTTTGGATAAAAAACACCTTTTGACTCCCAAAGTTAGAAAAACTCTTAAACCAATGTTGGTTAAATCCCCCCAAAGAATTTTGGAGGTGGGTCAGAAAGTCAAATTGACATCCACTTCAGCCAAGTGCTAATATCAACCAAATGGCCGAATTGACCGGCGAACGGAGAGTCTCTTCTGAATTCTTTACTAATTTGGCTGTCGCTTGGTTCTCGGGAGGAGTGATCACCCCGGTGATAGTCAGGCCAAAAACAATTCAAGAACTGCTTGTCTTCTCGCTTTTGGGAATATTGGGGACGATTTTTTCTTTAAGGGCGGCATCCCTAATCGCCAGAGGAGGAAAATGATTAATACTGAAGATATAAAACTCGTTTACGCCCTGGCAATTATTTTTACGAGTATATTAGCTATTTACGCCTATTGGCGATTTAAAAAATAGGAAGAAAGTGGGCGATATTTTAACTTACAATATTATCTATATTCTTGCCGCCGTTTTAGGGGGAATCGCCCTCTGGCTGTTTTTCATCAAAACCGGCCGCTAATCCAAACCAGCGAAAAATTCGAAGAACTTTAAAGCCCTTCTCCAAGAATCTTTTCCGCCCCTGCCCGCTCTTGAGGTGTAAATGTCTCAATGGCGGCCGCATCAATTGCCCGGCAACTATCACCCTGGGGATTTCTGTCGCAGAAAAACAAGGAGCAAAGGCCTGGGACTCAGAAGACTTAAAGCATGCTTATCTTCACGAACTGGGGCATGCCATCTTAGAGGGTCAGCCTCAAGCCACGAAAAAGCCCTGCAAACCCATGACCCGCTTGTTGCAATTACACAAACACCCCTAGAACAAATCGCCTCAAATAGGACTAGAAAAATAATCAGGAAGAGCGGCTATTTTGACAAGTTTGAAAAATAGCGAAAAACTCGAAGACCTATTCGTTGCAATAGCCTGCGCCACCCCGAGACTCTTCGTATTTAAAGCTTTTCACCAGGTGATCTAAAACAACCAAATACTCTTTACCAAGATCACTATCTAATATCCACTTGGGAACCTCTGCTTTTATCACTGATTTTTCTGTTTTCCCAGCATTCATTTTTTCTGAAACAAGAATGTAATATACAAATACTGAAGTCTTTGGTGTATTCGATTTAGATTTTCCTTGAAGTCTGTAAACTATATTTTTTCCTGCAGAGAAAGACTCCTCTCTAATATTCTCCATGCTGTTTTTAGTTTCCAGCAACATTCTATTTAGCTCTTCTTCTGGATTAACAAATTGAGAGTATCCCCTAAGAATAATCGCATATCTTGTTTCTATGCTTATTAAATTTAACGCTATTGGTTCTGGGTTTAGCCCTACTATCACAGGATAATTGGCTTCGTTTGTGGTTTCATAAGCAGCAATATGCCAACCGTTTGGATACTCAAATACCCAGTTAAGACAAGGTACAGGTGATATTCCCGTCTTTCTCCATTCATAAGACTTGGGTGTTCGGCTAACTGAGGGGGACAGAACCGATGGTTCATTAGAGGCAATTTCTATCTTATCTTTGGTAATTAGATTATTCTTCACCCTGCTCATATTAAAACAACCGGCTATCAAAGCTAGAATTAAGACGGTAGTAGAAATCATCCAATAGTTAATTTTCCGCTTTGAGGGAAACTGCTGATTTGTAGAATTTGGCCCTGTGGATTGAGTGTTCATTACAGCAATAATACCACACCCTATAAACAGGCTTCGTGCACCCGCTTTTGTGGGCCAAGATGGATTCGAACCATCAAACCTTCATCTTATAGCGCGCCCTGCGCGATATATCGAAAGCGGGTGGGCCTGGAATGAGTCGAACATTCTTCCGTACTTTATAAGAGTACTGCTTTGCCGTTAAGCTACAGGCCCGCTTTCGCTATAAGCAAAGCTTACAAGCTCCGCTTATAAGGTTGGCGCTCTACCACTGAGCTACTGACCCGTAGATGAATTATAACAAAAAGGGGGTGAGGGGCAAATCAGAGGCGGGCGCGCTGGGTGATCTCCGCTTCCACCAACTCCCGATCGCGGCCGTAGCGTAGGCGTGACAGCTGTTTGATCATTTCTGCCATCTTCGGGTTGCGCTGTTTCTCCAAGGCGGCCATATCTTTCGTCAAGTCCATCGAGAAGGCCGGCACCGGCTCGTTGTGGACGATGGTTTTAATATAGGCGTGGTAACGTTCGATATTTAACAGGTCGTCTTCACCAAAAGTTGGCGCAAACCAATGCTGGAGAAAGTTGGCGTCGGTCACCCCGATATTGAAAGAAATGATCGTGCCCACGTTGCCGAAAACGGCATTTTTAATCTCCTCTTCCATCTGGCCAACAAACTGGTTGGCGACGCACAAATTAAGCTTAAATTTGCGCGCCTCGGAAAGTATCTGGGCAAAATCCGGGGTGGCAAAATTTTGAAACTCATCCACGTAAAAGTAAAAGTCTTTGCGTTTCTCTTCCAGCGTATCCGACCGGCTCATCGCCGCCATCAGGATTTTGGGCACTAAGACCAAACCCAAAAAGGAAGAGTTTTCTTCCCCGATCTTGCCTTTAGCCAGATTGATGATCAAAATTTTACCCTCGTCCATCACTTTACGGAAATCAAAAGACGATTCGGACTGGCCAATAATATTGCGCATCATTTTGTTGGTGACAAACCGGCCGAACTTGGAAACGATGTAGTCCAACACCTCGGATTTGTGGAAATCGGCGGTGTTGGCAATCTGATCGGTCCAATAGCGCCGAACCAGAGGGTCGGTCACTTTCGGCAACAGTTCCTGGACAAATTTCGGATCCTGCAGGCAGCGCATGACTTCTACAAATGTGTTACCCGGCTCGGACATGACCGTCAGCATGCCGTTGCGGATAGCGTGCTCAAACCGCGGGCCGACAATGCCGGTCTTATACGGGTCGTAAAGTTTATACATCAAGTTGATAATCGAAGAAGCCACCATGTGTTTTTGATCTTCGGTCGTCGCGTCAAGCAGGTTTAAGCCCATAGGCCTTTCCATATCGGAAACATCAAAGTAAATGACATCTTCAGCCCGTTCCGGCGGAATAAAATTAAGCAGGTCCTCGGCCAAATCATGCGGATCGATTAAACACACTCCCCGGCCGGCGCGAATGTCCTGCAAAATCAAATCCCGCATTAATTCGGTTTTGCCGACGCCGGTCTTGCCGATGATGTAAACATGGCGGCGGCGGTCGGAATCGGAGAGAAAAACCTCGCGCGTCGTCCCCCGATAGGTCGATTTGCCCAAAAACAAACCCTCTTTAGGGATCTGCATCGGGGCGGGCGCCCGCTTGGAATAAAGCCAGAAGATGTGCGGCGTTTCGATTTGTTTATTGGGAAAATGAAAAACCGTCGCCAGCTCTTCGGAGTTCAAAATCGTCCGGTTACCCCAAAAACGTAAAATCGGTTGGTAGCGGTAAATAAAATCAATCATAAAACCGGTCTTCAGCCAATTTTTATGGCCGCCAAATTGATTTAAATCCGAAGAAAACTGGGCAAAAGCCGACTTAATGTTGCTCAAATGAGAATCGGCCGCTTCCTGGGTGGGGGCGCACACCACAATCCTGACGGTCGTGATGAAGCCCGGTTTAGAACATTTATTTTCAATTGCCTCGAGTGTCCGGGCATCCACCCTAAATTTGGCTTTGGTAGGATCAGATTCGGATTTTTTAATACCAGAAACATAGCTGCGGCCCAAAGATTGCCAGTTGCTTTCGGCCGGGGAAACCATAATCTGAATCGCCGCCCCCTCTTCATCCTCCATCCTGGCCAGAGCGGTGGTCATCAACGACAAAGGATCAGTGGGCAAATCCTTATAAACTTTGATCGGCCGGTAGGCCGTCTGTTTGAATTCCAGCTCGGCAAAAGCGACGCGGCCGTTTTCGGAAAAAATATTGTATTCCGGCACTTCGACAATATCGGCATCCGAATAGGCGCCGTTGATCTGCTTTTCGACCAAATCCCGCAGCTTCCGGGGCACAGAAACATAAAAACGGATATCCTCATGACCGGCCACAATCTCAAAGGAAATATGAGGTTGGAGTTTCAGGAATTTGAACCGGCCGCCTTTTTTAATGGAATAAAGTGAAGCCATCATTTGCTCGGCCGCGTCAATTTTAATTTCGTTGTTGAAAGGCACGGCCACTTGAAGCAAAACGTAGTCCAACGAGTGTTCTTCCCTTTTATGGTGCCGCCACCACAAAATTAACCCATAACTAACAACTGATAACAAAACCAAAAAAACAACCGAGAAGACTGCTATTGCTAACCAGTATTGAAAAGTTAAAATTAACGCGTCAAGCTGTGCCATTTTTGTAGATAAATTTGCCTCCCGCTATCTTTAATAATCTCTTGGTCCACTCCGCCAGCCACCGCAAGGAATAAATGATTTTTACATGAAGAGCCTGGTTCATCTGGTCGTCCGTCAGCGGCAAGGTCACCGTCACCTGCTGAGGCGCGGTATTGTCCATGACCGTGGCCCCGGAGTCATCCGTGACCGGCTGGGGCAAATAAATTTCCGCTCCCGGCACCGCTTCGACATGTTCTATTTCCGGCGGAATTTCCGGTGTCTCCGGCCTTTCCGTTAGCAGACCGGTTTCTTGTTCGGAATTAACCGTTTCTTTCGAGGGCAGGGTCATAACCAAATAATATCACAAATTCTATCTACTTTTTAAAACTCGGTCGTGTGGACCAATGCGACAAAGCCTAATACCATCCCCGACTTTTTGAAAGCTTAGACGCCAAAACTGATCGATTCTGGCTTCCCAAAATTGCAACTTGCCAAACTCTCCTTTCATTTTTTTAACTCGCAGTGAAGGGTAAGACAAATTCAAGGAAAGAGTTTTCAGTTGCCTTTCGGCTTTTTTCTTAACTGATGGCGGTAATTTTTGAAAATCTTTTTTAAAACTGGCCGAAAGAAGCAGTTTCATTAAATTATTTTCTAAGTTCGGCAATCAATTGGTCGGCCGAATTAAAAGTTTTAAAATTGCCCCTGGCAAAATCTTTCTCCGCCTCAAGATTGGCTTTTACCCACCATTCCGGGCTGCCATATCTGGGGTGAGCTAATTTTTTCAAAACAACGCCCACTCCCTGGCGGACCAACTCGGCCATGCTCGTTTTATATTCGGTGGCCAAATATTTTAAGGCCTTCCAGTCCTCCTCCGGCAAACTGATATTGGTAGTGACGTAATCGCTTCCGTTGGACATATTAGCCATATCATACAATTGTACAATTGTATTGTCAATGCCCTAAATATTTAAATCTATGGGCTTCCAAAAACATCCTCTTTTGCCCTCTTTATCTGAACAGGATCTTCTAGTAGCAATCCCTTGTACAGCTTAATTAAAAGAGGAACCACTCCACATTGGTCGCATTTCCCCCAGCCACACTTGCCCTTATTTTCCTGGTAAAGCTTCCGGCAAAGGGTAATTTCTCTCTCAAAAACCTCTTTATTGATAATGTTTTTCTTTAATCCGGTTTTGCAGGTTAAATTCTTATCTTTCATTTAGCCTTCCTTCTAAAAGATTAATTACTTTAGGCAAATCTTCTTTAAAACTTTTGGGCAAGCTTTTGATCATTTGTTTTATTTTCTCAAGGGGAACAAAGTTTATTGATGCTACCCCTTCTTTTTTATTCGGAGAAACCCCTTCCCTACAGATAATTTTAAATACCCTCATAAAGCTGGAAACGCCATCCTCGGGCGTAAGCTTGCCAACCGGAATTAAATTTACGCCTGTAAGATTTAATTCCTCCCTCAATCCCCTCACGGCCGCTTCTTCATAGGTTTCTCCAGACTGAACATGCTCTCCGCAAGAAAAGTCGTAGCAATTCGGAAAGATTCTCCTGGTGGAGTCTCTTTTAGGAAGGAGTATCTCTTTCTTTTGGTTAAAAACAAAAATATTTACAACTCTATAGTTTCGGAGACCCCGCGAATAAACGATATTCCTCTCTTCGCGGCCAATAACATTATCTCTCTCATCTACTAAATCTAAATACTCTTTTGCGTTTGTTCTGATCATCAGGAGCGCAACTCGACGCCGGGGATAATCTTTTTAACCACTCGCAAAAAACTCTCCATCTCCATTCTACTATACGGCTTCAGTTTATTAAACTGGGGATCGAGGCAGTTTTTAGGCTGAAAGGTTTGCAAAAACCAAATCAAACTCGTGATACGTGATCCGTGAGACGTGAGACGCAATATCTGCCGGGCCATTCGGAGTAAAGCTTTTTCGTCGTGAATTGTTGGCACCACGGTTGTCCGCAGCTCAAAAGGCAAACCGGCCTTTAAAATAATTTTCAGGCTTTTAAGCCAAATTTCCGGGTCAAAACTCTTGAGCCCAACTGTCTTGGCGTAGGTTTTATCCAAGGGGGCCTTAAAATCTAAAGAAAGATAATCAAGCAATCGCGGTTTCTGAGCCAGAAGTTTGTTTAAAACCTCCGGGGCTGTCCCATTGGTTTCGATCATGGTGGCAAAGCCCAATTTTTTCAGCTTATCTAAAAATGCCGGCAAATCGGGCTGCAGCGTCGGTTCCCCGCCGGTCATCGCCACCCCGTCAATCCACTGCCGACGTTTTGCCAAATCCGCCCAAATTTCTTTTTCGGAAAGTGGTGACTGCTTTTTTATTTTTTGCGGGTCCACCAAATCGGCATTATGGCAAAAGGGGCAACGAAAATTACAGCCGGGGACAAAAATAATTGAGGCAATCTTTCCCGGCCAATCAATCAATGTGGTACCTTGGTAGCCGGCGATTTTCACTTATTTAAACTTGATACTCTTGCCTAAGCCCAAATTCCGCTCTTTTACCGTCGTTCCATTGGGCCACCGGCCGCAAATAACCGACAACCCGGGAATAAATTTCGCATTTGCCGCCGCAATCAGGACAAACGGAGATTTCGCCCTTAAGATACCCATGGGAGGGGCAAACGGAAAAAGTCGGTGTCAAAGTATAATACGGCAGGTGATAATTTTCGGCGATTTTCTTCACCAAACTTTTGACTACGCCAATATTAGCTGGACTCTCCCCCAAAAAGCCATGAAGGACAGTGCCGCCGGTGTATTTGGGGGAGAGTCCAGCTAATATTGG
>Ga0210057_1007246_pt1 | contig 13518 bp, 16 predicted proteins | sample CryGeyCG2114_010_2_FD_183968 | JGI IMG/M metagenome (GOLD analysis project Ga0210057, IMG submission 183968) | Groundwater microbial communities from aquifer - Crystal Geyser CG10_big_fil_rev_8/21/14_0.10 (SPAdes) (version 2) | ecosystem: Environmental > Aquatic > Deep subsurface > Groundwater ... | reverse complement strand
TTAACCTGGTTGTAACCAACCTTTCATTCATTTTGATTTTTGTCGATATGTGTTGCTACCTTTAATGATACTTGACAACAACTACAACTATTTATAGTATATGAAGTGTGACAACTAACAACAAACAACGAGTAACCCTTTTTATTGCCCCTTCTCTCGCAAAGCATGCTAAAGCTCAAGCTATTATTGATGGGCTAACTTTTACTAATCTGGTAGAAAAAGCTTTGATCAACTATTTACCTAAAGAAACAGTTATTAAAAAAGCTGACATTAAAGTGAATATGAATCTTTAAACTCAAATGAACAAAGATAGGTACACAAAAAATTTACATTAATCATAAAAAAAGAGGGCGAAAAATGGCAGAAATATCAAGAGAAACAGTCACCACCCAAGGCAACAATGTTAATCCGGTAGTGAATACTACAACTAAAAATACTTCAGTTAAAAGTACCGCAACCAGTTCTCAAACGGTTGAGTATCTACTCTATTTCCTATTTGGTGCGCTAGAAGTACTCTTAGCCTTCCGTCTGGTTCTAAAGTTGACGGGAGCTAGTATCGCAAGCGCTTTTGTGGGTTTAATCTACGGATTAACAGGAATCTTTATTCTTCCTTTTGAAGGAATATTCCGCAGGGGGTATGCCCAGGGTGTAGAAACGAGGTCAATTCTTGAGCCATCAACACTGGTCGCAATTATTGTGTACGCCGTTTTGGCTTGGGGAATTGTCAAGTTACTAAGAATACTTTCTGGCGAACAACATCAAACGGAATAGTTTGTTTGATATGTTTATATGAGGATTTATTGAAAGAAGGGAATATATTATGGGAATTATACTCTGGATTATTTTTGGGGCAATTGCGGGTTGGATCGCCTCTGTGGTGATGAAAACTGACTCCAGCCAAGGCACTATGATGGATATTATTATGGGTGCGATTGGTGCTATTGTGGGCGGTTTTTTTATGGGATTAGTTGGCCAATCTGGTGTTACAGGATTTAACCTATATAGTCTTGTTGTTGCTGTAATTGGTGCAGTTGTTGTTATTTATGTTGGTCGCATATTGCGAAATAGATAGCGCAAGTTGCGACAGATATAGCACGATAGAAAGAGGTGATATATGAGTATTTCTCTAACAAATTTGAGCCCTTTGGCATCATTGGTTTTTGGGATACTAATCCTTGTTTTTCCGAAGTTTCTTAACTATCTCATCGCTGGGTATCTTATTCTTGTGGGTGTTATCGGGCTGGGTTTAATAAAATAACACCCAATTAAATAATACGGATATTATTTAAACTAGCCAAACGGTAACAAGGAGAAGATTAAGAGTAGGTTAAGAATATTGACCTCTTGCAGACCCCTGGTGAACTGCTAAAATCAATCCCATGCCTCAAATTAATGGTTCTGAAGAATTGCCGCAAAAACCACTGAAGATTGCTGTTTTGTATTCTGACGCTAAACGTGAATACTTTCAAACTCAGGAACACTATTTAACAGAAGCCGAGGTTTTTCCCCGCGCCCAAATGATTGCTGGGTTGCTGGAAAAAGATGGCCATCACTGTTACGTAATACCAGGGGATAAAGATTTGGCAGAAAACTTAAAAAAGTGCAAACCTGACATGGCGTTGAATTTGGTTGACTCGGTTTATGGCAATGAGTTTCTTAGTGGCTCTATTCCTGGTTTATTAGAGCTTTTGCAGATTCCCTATACTGGTTCAGGTATTCTGGGTCAATCCATTAATAGCAATAAATATTTAACCAAATCGCTGATGCGCCAGTATGGGGTAACTACGCCAAAGTATCAATTGATCACCACTGTGAATGATGAAATTGATTTTGATCTAGATTATCCGCTAATTGCAAAATTAAACGAAGTTCATGGGTCAGTAGAAATTAGTCAAAATTCAATTTGTTTTGATGAAAAAGGATTAAGAATTGTATTGAAACGGTTATTTTTGATGTATAAACAGCCAGTGATTATTGAAGAGTTTATTGCTGGTAAAGAAATAACGGCCGTGGTGGTAGAAGGTGGTGTCACAAAAATCTACGCAGGCGAAAGACATTTTATCAAGCGCTCAGCGTCTCCATTTGCACAAATCGCTGCCTATGAAGATGTATGGAGTGACGAAGATACAGTGGCATATGAGAAATATGAGTTGCCAATTAGTATCAAAGAAATGATTAAGTTAACGTACAGTATCTTGCGTTTAGAAGATTATGCTCGATTAGATATTCGGCTTGATCAATCAGGTCGGCATTATATTATTGATGCCAACAGCAATCCAGCCTTAGGTGTTAAGGGAGAGGCCGCAATCGGTAGCGTGCTTGATTTATATGGTATTTCACTCTCAACTTTTTTAAATCGATTGATTAAAAATACCGTGTATCCAGATTGAGAGTAGCTACCGTATAAAATAAGTCGATAAACTTTACTTTTCTTTTTTTAAGTTACACATGCCACTTATCAAAAAACACAACAATCCAGACCGATATTTTGGTTTAAATCCGTTAATTTTTTATTGTGATACAATCCCCTTCGCGCACAGAATTATATGTTTAAACGAGAAACTGCTGAAACTCCATTTGATCCAATGGAACGGCCTGCTTGGCCAAAACCAACTTGGCGTTGGGAATTGATCGCCAAGTTAAGAAAAGCTGAGCTGCTGATTATCGGCGATCAGGTTCTCTCAATCTATCGACCAGTGATTAGGACATTCGCAGAAGATTTACGCAAAGCAGGTTATCAAGTCAAAATTTCTCAAGGTGTAACCCAGATGTCAGAATTAGGCCAAGAACCAGAAAAACAGCTGATAACAGTACATTATTTTTCTGGGGCTGAACTACTGGCACTAGCCAAAGCAGAAAAGCTTGATTTGCCGTCTAATTTTAGACCGGATAAACCTGTACCCAAAGTTACCACTAACTTTAGCACTCTCGTTCGTCTAGATTATGAAGAAAAAAAGGGAGAGTATCCCGCCTGGCACTGGAAAGAACCTCAGATTAGAGTTGAGATCAGTGAGCCAGAAGAAAATCCGGTTATTATTAGTCTCACTCCGGCTCGGCTGGTTGAAACGACCTATGCGGTACGATTTATTAGTGGCAAATTTACTGGTTATCATTTACAAGCGCAAGTAGTCAGTGCAGCGGTGATGATCAATAACATCACTAATTCATTTGTGAAAACTCCGGCTGAGTTAGACGCTCAGTTACGTCTTTTCTTAAAAACAAATCTGAATCAACCAGCACCTGATCTTGAGTTTGATTTAGAAGAGTGAAATGAACATCAGAAAGATGAAATTGGTTTCATTTGCCGTTCTCTGCTATCAGCCAAGTGCTACAATTCAAGTGAAACTCTGACCCACACTACTTAGATAGACTAGTAATATGGAAATCAAGACTATTCTTCTCACTGGTGATGATGGATACAACTCGATTGGCACTCGTTTGTTGGTGAAAGCTCTAAAAAACGATTTTCTGCTTCAAATTGCTGCCACCAAATACCAGCAATCAGGTGTTGGCGGTGGATTATCGTTGCAAAAAGGCGGTAACTGGGGAGAAACCACGGTTGATGGCGTGCCAGCTCTTTGGGTGGAAGGTTCACCTGGAGACACAATGGAGTGTACTCAAGCGCTCTTTAAAAAACCATTTGATTTGATTATTTCTGGCGTTAATTTGGGCTGCAATGCCAGTAGCGCCGTCATCTCTTCTGGTACCTTTGGGGCAGCCGTACGCGGGATTGGAGTTGGGGTGGCGCCAAGAGGACTAGTGATGAGTTGGGATGCGCCAGTTGAGTTGTATCACAAACAAAATAATGGTGTAGATTCTTTGAGTGATTATCTGGAATATCCGGGTGCGGTGCTTCTGCCACTAGTCAAAGCAATTATAGCTGAAAAGCTGTGGGGTGTTGATTTACTCAACATCAATTTTCCGCGCCTTGCTTCAAAAAAAGTTCGGTTTACCAAGATTACTAAAGATATCACTAAACAATTTTCTCATCCAATTGGAGTGGACAAAAAAACCCATCGTTTTACATATGATGGGGCGATAATTGATATTTTGGAAAAAAATCCACGTTACGACATTGCAGCGATCGATCAAGGCTTTATCTCAATTACTCCTTGTGCCTACGACATGACTCACTTTACGACATTTGAACGCCTGGAAAAAAGTGAACTTGAGCTATAGATTATTTGGCAACCAGAACGTGACGAGCCTATCAGTTAGTTGCTTGTATTTTTTTAAAAATAAGAAGCTACCAACAATACCCATCAAGGTTAAGACAGATACTAACTTTCCAACTAAACGGATTTTGGTGTTTTGATACACTAGGTCAACCTTTTGATCCCCAGCCGGCAGCCGATAAGTAATCACGCCTCGGTAGTTTTGATCCTGGAATTCAATTGGTATTTCTTTTCCATCAACAAATAACCTCCAGCCTGGAAAGTAAAAAGTATTATCGCTGATTCGAACTGGGGTTTGGGCATTGATTGAAAAAATTCTCCTGGTTGGTGTGACTTGTAAATCAGAAATTATTCCCTCTCCTTCAATAATTTCTGCTTTTTGCGATGTTGGAAAATAAGCATATGAGGGACCACTCCAAATAGTGTTCATATCAGTGCCGTGTGGGTTAACAATTGCTGATTGATATCTGGTTTCAGGGAATTGAACATAATTTTTACCATAGAGTTGGGGAAATCGTAACACTGCTATAAGACAAATAATCACAACCAAAGCTGCTTTTTTTTCTGGCAGCTGATCAATTAGGAAAGCCAGAAACAAAGGTGGAATCAATACTAAACTGGTCAAAAATCGCCAGGGAAACTGTAAACCAGACAAAATAAAAAAAGCTTTATAAGCAAAGAGTGAAGTTGGTAACAACAGAAAAACGTAAGTAATCCCGGCGGCTAACCACCAATACATCATAACTGAAGTCTTGCGTTTAGTCAGAGATTTCCAAATCAAAACAGCAGCCCCAAGCAGCAAAACTGCCAGCTCAACTGAACCAAGTTGAGGCCGGCTTTCTCTAACTCCGGGAGAATTTGGGTAACTGTAACTCCAGCGCTCAACCAAAAATTGGTTAGGCTGCAAAAATTCATAGGTTGGATTAGAAATAGCGATGCTGCCATGATAAAAATATTTTATTTCGACTAGTAAAGGCAAAAGGTAGTAGCTTGCCAATAAAACTCCAATTGTAAGGGCTCCAATAAAAACAAAAAAATAACGAAATCTTTGCTGCCAGTGTTGCAAACGGAATAGACAGTAGCCAAAGTAAAAAACGGCAACACTCAAACCGATTACTAGCATCATTGGATGTGAAAGAGCCAGTAAGACAGTAGCCAAAATGATTAGCCAAATACCCGTAACAGATCTTCGAATTACTAAGTGATGAATACCAATGAGCAGCAGAGGGATGAAGCCACTGGTAAAAAATTCTGGCATCGCCCCTCTAATGTAAATATTAAGAATCCGATATGGTGCAAACGTAAAGAGTATCGCTGCTGTGATAGAGGCTAATGGTGAAAAATAGATTCTCAAGAAACGATAGTACAAAAACGTTCCTAACAAACTACCAATCAACAGCGTCAGATTATAGGCAAGCAAAGAGTTCTGTGTCAGACCAAGCAGCGCTGCTCCCAAATATGAAGTGGTTTGGTGAGCAATTTGGCCAAGCGGTAAGCCATAATTAGAGACGCTATCAACCCAACTGACCGGAAAAGAACCTTGGGTTAAGGCGATTAAAAAGGCGTTTTCAGTTAATAAATGCGACCATTCGTCAAAAGTCTGGGGTTGGGCAGGTTGCCAAAACAACTCAGCTACTAACAGGAATGCTACAATGACTAAAAGGATCTCAGCGTTGTAGATGATGAAAAATTGCTTTAGGTCTTTCACACTATCAGGATTATATAGAAAATCTGATTCCCAGAGTAGTAGCTTCTTGTGGTTGGCGATTACGTTGATAGTAGTGGCTTTTTTAACGCTTCAACCCAGATCTTTACTGATGTCGTCAACCGTGGTTAGGCAGTGGAAGTTGCAGCACTTTGTTGACCAGGTAATAAACAATCAAAGTTTTGACATCAATCAATTTTGGCAGTTGCGCGACGAGATGGGCGGCATCATTGAATATAACCCCTCCGCGCTTGAACCGTATTCAATTTTACATTTAAAAAAAATGGAGGCTTCACCAAGCCTGTTATTGACAGTTTCTGGACCTCAATTTGTCTCAAAAGAATTTTTATTTAAGGGTAATGACTTGAGTTTGATTTCAGACGATATGAGGACTGAAAAAATAATTTTTCAAAACCAGGAAACAGTGATGACCTTAAATTTTTCCACTCATCAACTACATATAAAAAATATTTTTCCATTCGAAAAAATGAAGGATTATAACGGTGTGATTGATAATCAATTGTTAGCAGAAGATTTATCAGATTGGCGGTGGCTGGTTGAAACAAATTTTACCGTTTCACCAAATTTCAAACTTCCATAGAACAAACTTCCATAGCGCTTGATTTAGTCCCTTGTCACATCTATTATAAGCCTCTATGGCTGATGAAGCTGGCGATCGTCCGGTGGTACCCATTTCTGGTTGGTGGATGTGGGTAGTGGTGGCAGTGGGAATTGTGGTGGTGATACTGATCATTGCTGGTGCTTGGCGGCTGTGGCGGCGGCTGTCACAGAGTGTAACCAGACAGGTGCCGGTAGCTCAGCTTCAGCCACAGCAATCAGACATACGGCTAATCAGCACTCCAACCGAGATTATAATTGATGATTCGCCCATTATTCCAGAAGGCGAAGTTTCACTGGAAGTAATCAATAACAATTTTCAGGACTACCAAGGCAAACAGGTAACAGTTAGTGGCAGCATTGTTGACTTTGGCAGTGCGGTCTATTTTGTGATTGAACAAGGACAAAACAAAATTAGAATTATGGCTTTGCCAGAGTCAATTGAAGAGAATCAATTAGAAGAGGCGGAAAATCCTGAGCGTCAGTATGTACAAGTGACCGGCACAGTCAAGTTACTAACCAGAAAGCGACGTAAAGAGGGTTTTGGTTTTGAGTTTAACAATTTACAAGAGGCTTTTTGGCATGATCAAGTAATAATCGAGGCGAAAACCATTACCATCACTGATACCATCACCACCTAATGACAACTTTTCTTATCGCATGGCCAGGGTTGATTTTTTCTACACGCCAGCGGGAAAAGTAATGATCAATGAGATTAACACCATTCCGGGATTTACCAGCATCAGCATGTACCCCAAGCTGTGGGAAGCCTCGGGCCTGCCTCTGGCCGAGCTAGTTGATCAGTTGATTTCTTTGGCATTGGAAGATTTCCAAGCAGAAACCAAGCGCGCTACTTCGCCTGTTTGAGATGACGCCTCACTTGACTGGTAAACTAACAGCCTATGTTTTATGATGAAGGCAGATGTTAAGAAACATTCTCTATTTGCTCTTTGGGGCGATTGTCACAATTCTGATTTTTAGCGGCATTTTGGCTGGCGTTGCCAGACCAAAACCGACACCGGCATCAAGCCCAGCGGCACTAGAAGCAGAAAATTAGTTTTTTGCCTGACACTTTTCGCAAATGCCAAAGTACGTCAAGTGATGGTGATTGACCAGAAACTGGCCAATTTTTTTAGGCTCAGCAGATTCACAGGGCGCGGCCGCCACAGTGCCGCAGCTCATACAGACCAAGTGATCGTGGTGACCTTCACGCAGTTCGTAGACAATTTCATTGGTGGCAAAGTTGAGCTTGCAAATTTTTTCTTGCTTAACCAGTTTTTCTAACGCTCGGTAAACACTGGTTTTGTTGTAGGGTGTACCCGCCTGCTCAAGCAGCATCACTAATTGAGGGACGGTCAGGTAGTGCTCACGGCTGAGTTGCTCAAGAATTGCGGCGCTGAGGGGAGTTTTTAGTCTAGACATGATTGTCGATTCATTTCAAGGCTATTGTAGCAAATCAGGACAAATCATGGCCGGCTCACCGAAAACAACCCTTCCGGCAATCGATATTTTTCAATCAACTCCTGATTTTCCGGCATATCTTTGGCAAAAATCAGGATATATGGATCAACGTAAATTGGCACCCAGCGTGTATCTTGATAACGCTTGACCAAAAATTCTTGACCCCAGTTGGTCATGTCGTGGTAGTAGTAAATAATGAAATGAAAGCCATAGTCTTGATTTACGTTTTCCCAGATAGTTTCATCTTCTTGAGCGGCGATATAGGTATTTTGGACAAAGTCTGATGGGTACGCCTCGGCACGGTTATCAATAAATACTTTCGAATTTGGATAGAGCGAGTAAATCAAAAAACTGCCGCTGTCAAAGTTATTGAAGATTGGGCCATTCAGGGGCAAACTGCGCACCGCTTGAATGGAAGTATCGTAGCCAGGTAAAAGACCAACCCCAAAATCTGGAGTAAAGGGCAGCATCAGGCGGCTGTAGAGTAGAACCGCCACCAACCCAAATCCTCCCAGCGAGGCTAGACTCAAAACCCAAGTTTTTTTTAGCAGTCGCGCAAACAGCTGGTGATGGCGTTGCCAAATAAAATCCAAGCTTGCGGCGACCAATGGAATGAGGGTTAAAGCCAGGACATTTTCCATTCTGATCAGTTTAAAAATAAAGCCAAGAAAAACTAACGCCACTAAAAGTTGGTACAGCGATGATTTCCAATTCTTCCAAAGATAATAGCCAATCAGTGGGAGGCAGGCTACAGCCACAATCAGTACGTACCAGTGAATCGGTCGGGTAAAGTGAAACAAGAAAAACCACAGGCCTTGATTTTCTGCCACTCGATAGCCATAGTTGGAAAAAATTTGCAACGGATACAAAATTAGCTCCAACCCCAGTGGATTGACCCAGACCCCGGTGATCATGCCCAGACCAACCAAGGCAATTGCCTTCAGGGCTAGCCACTGTTTGTTAACCACAGCCTGGATCACGGCCGCCCCCCCAAGCACCCCAGCTAAAACAAAGAAAATATGAATATTAATCCAGGCGACCATGACCAGTGTTGCCAATCCCACTAACCACCACAGCCGTTTTAGTTTCACCGGCTCTGACAACAACTGATCAAACAACCAATATAAAAGCATAAAGAAAAAGACACTAAAAGCCTCTGGGCGGGTCTCGGTTCGATCAGCGAGCAATGGCAACAACATCAACACAGCAATTGCTGCCGAGACTAGTGAGCCTTTTTTGACTGCCACTTTCCAAGCAATCGCCACTGCCCCGGTGTATAGTAACGCCCCCATTAGAGTCAGCCCATTAAATCCTGCCGCAGCCTGAATCAAATACACAATTACCCCAAACAGCCAATGGTGATTGGGGGCGTGAAAATCGGGTGTGGTATAGGAATACAAGTTATTTTGAAAAACTTGATCGGTGGTGACAATGATCTCGCCGTTTTTAATATGCCGGCCTAAATCACTAGCAGCCAGATTTGTCTGCCGCAAAAAAAACAAGCTGACCCAGATTACTAATCCAGTCGTCACTAACCGCGCAGGCGAGGAAAAATATTTTTTCACTTCTTTATCTTAAACAAACCCTGGAGCGGCGGCAATCAGCGCTTTGTGATTTTTGACTTGGCGAGGCGGCCACACTTTGGGTTGCTTCATCTGACTCAGATCTTGGGCCGGCGCTGTCGCTCCTTAACTTTAGTGAGTGAATACATTAATCGTTCATGCAAATTAATTTTTTTGATTCGGGCAAAGCGCAAAATACTGAACAAAATATCACCCAACTCTTGTTGGTAGGTTTCGTCGGTTTGGGCGGCCAAGTTACTTTTTTTGCGGCCGTGCTCGGCCAGGTAGGCGCGGGCCATTTCGCCGATTTCCTCAACCAAGCCCAGAATTAAGATAGAGCCAAACTCATCAGTGTTGCGTTTGCCTTTGTCAATATCATCCAACATGTTGAAGTACTGCTTAAAAGGGGTGGCGTAATAGGGATGCTTGGCAGGCTTGGTAGTTGGTGACAATGGTTTTGTTTGCGGCACGCTTCCTTTCGGCATTCTTATGCTCATTTTGTCTCTATGTATGCAGTATACTACCTCCAAGAACGAGCGATGTGCTATGTCTCAAATTAAAGCGGTCAAAGATACCACCGATATTGTCGAGGTGATTGGCGCACGGGTTAGTTTGCAGCGCTCTGGCGCTAATTGGCGCGGTCTATGCCCCTTTCACTCCGAAAAAAGCCCTTCTTTTTTTGTCAGCGAACAGATGCAACGGTACCGCTGTTTTGGTTGTGGCAAAAGCGGCGACGTTTTCACCTTTTTGCAAGAGTACGAAGGGATGACTTTTTATGAGGCGCTAGAAAATTTAGCCCAAAAAGTCGGTATCGTTTTAGAAAAGACCGGTCCTTCCGACGAAGACAAACTGCGAGTTGAAGTGTTGCAGGCGCTCGACTTAGCCAAAGAATATTATCACTACTTGTTAACTCAGCACAAGGTTGGCGCGGCAGGTAGGGCGTACGCCAAAGAGCGTCAAATTAGTAATGATTCGGTTAAGCTATTTCAGCTCGGCTACTCTTTGGATCAATGGGATGGGCTGATTAAGTTTTTACACGCCAAGAAAAAAATTCCATTGGATACCTTGGTGGCGGCAGGGTTGGTGATTAAGTCGCAAAACCGGCGCTACTATGATCGCTTTCGTTCCCGGCTGATGTTTCCACTCCGCAATCACCGAGGCCAAATTGTTGGTTTTTCCGGCAGAATTCTACCTAGTGCTTCTGTTGACAAAAGTGATGAAAAACAAGCTAAGTACATTAATTCACCGGAAACGATTTGTTATCACAAGAGCCAACTGTTGTACGGTTTTTCTGAGTTATACCAACAAATTAGACAAGAAAAACAGGTTGTTGTAGTTGAGGGAGAGCTGGACGTGATCGGTTCGGTTCAGGCGCATGTTAACAGCGTGGTGGCGATCAAAGGCTCGGCTTTGACTGAGCATCAGGTTAAATTATTGGCTAGAGTTGTGGATCAGATTATTTTGTGTTTAGATGCTGATTCAGCTGGGGTTGAGGCAACTAAAAAAGCGATTAGGGTGGTTAACGCGACGGATATTTCGCGCGAAACACCTCTTGAGCTGCGTGTGACTAGAATTCCTGCTGGCAAAGATCCTGACGAATTGAGCAAGGAAGATCCCAAACTTTGGCGAGAGACCACCAAGCGGACAGTCACGGCCTATGAGTTTCTAATTCAAGTTGCCTTTGAGCAAAACGACGCCACTTCGTCCAGTGGCAAACAGAAAATTATGCGCCAGTTGTCCCCAATCTTGGCCGAAATTTCTCATGCGGTTGAGTTAGAGCACTACGTCAGGCTGTTGGCTGAGCGCTTAGGGGCGTCAAACGTCAGTGTGGCCAAAGACATAGAAGCGGTGAAGCAGAAAAAACTATTAGTTCAGCCAAAGACTGCAAACGAAGTGTCGGCAGACCAGCCAACAACAAAGCTGGATAAGCTGGAAAATTATGCCTGGTTTTTACTTTTTCAGAGTCAGAATGAACAGTTAGCGCAGCGGGCGGAGATATTGACTCAATTAGCGCTAAAGTTGCCGGGCGCACACACTATCCTTAAAACCATCCTCCAAAATAGCCAACTGCCGCTCAATCAGATTAATGCTCGTTTGCCCGACGACCTTCAACAAACAGTCTTTAACCTCTACTCTCAGAAAATTTGGTTGGCAAAGTTAGAAGATATTGACGTCAACAAAGAGTGGAGGCAGGCTATTCATGAATTGCGAGCCGAGCAAGCCAAAATCAGAAGCAAAGCGATCACTTCAGAGCTTGAAAAAATCGATCAAGTCAGAGAAAAAACTCCAGCCCAGTTGGCAACACAAGAAGACCTTCTCAGAGAGTTAGTGCAGCTGAGGAAGTGAAAAAAGTGTAATTAACTACTTCAATTAGTTACAGTTTCAACATCATCAGTTACAAAATTATAGTGATATTCTTGATTTAATAATTGGTCTTTTTCTAACCACTCACCATCAATTACCGCTTTGAAGGACAGCGTATTATTATCTATGAAATGAACGTCAGTAATTTTCCCATATATGTCAAAAGTTCCACCTGGATCATTTTGTAGATACCAAATACGTTTATATTCGTCTAAGTTATTTGGTTGACTAACATACAGCGCACGTGATCCTTTACCTGCTCTAAGATCTGTATATTCGATTAAGACATACTTTGAATTGTCTGGTGACCAAATCATGTCAACTATTTCCCCCATGTCTTCATTGGTGGTAAAAATTATTTTTTTAGTTTTTGCGTTTATGATGTATTGCTCTTCAGATTCCCAGGCAAAAGTAGAAAACCTAACATAATCACAATTTGGAGTGAAAGTTACTTCGCCAATCATTTCACTTCCAAGTAGACAGGCACTGGATTCAGGCTCATTGGTTCCTTTTAGTGGGTTGGCAGTGCTTAATAATTCTTGCTGGCTACCATCTGGATATACTACAATTAACGATTCTTTATGAACAATATCATTATTGGATTTTTTGCAGTATGTTTTACCCTCTACTATTTTTGCTTCAATATCCTTGCAACGCGCAGCCAATTTTGAATTTTTGTTTGTGTTAACTTCTGAAGATGGTGATTGTATCGGGAAATCTTGTTTAATTGAATTTGCAGGATCAATTTTTTTAGTTTGAAAATACTGAATTGCAAAGAAACCGGCGCTGCCGATAATAGCAATTATTAGCAATACAATGGTTAAATTTCTTTTGGAGAACTTTGGTTTTGACTCTGGAACTAAAGTGTTAGTCTGAAGATTATCAGCATCATTGATAGCAGGTTCCGAACTCTCAATTAATTCTTCCATTGTGTAACTATAACATAGTTTTGGGAATTATGATAGAAAAAGATACATCGGGAAGGTTACATCTACCGCTTGACAACATACCATACCCCCCTATAGTATATGGAAATGGAAAACTCTCAACCCGCGGATGACGCTATTGTGAACAGACTTAATCGAGTTTCTGGTCAATTAACAGGCATCATTAAGATGTATCAGGATGACCGTTCTTGTATTGATGTGGTCAGGCAAGTGATTGCGGCTCGCAACGCGCTCAGTGGTGTTGCTAGAGAATTGCTCACAGATGAAGCCTGTCGCTGCTCCCGCAATCGCAAAACTGAGGAGCTAGAAGTTATCCTCAAAGAGCTGCTTAGATAATCAGCTAATCGGATCTAGACTAAAAACAATTGACCAGTATATAAGTAGTAGTATAAGTAAAGGAACCCTATGGCAGCAATCCATTTAACTTCGGCAGATTTCCAGAAAACCCTGGATGAAGCGGGCGACAAACCAGTATTCGTTGATTTTTACGCCCAGTGGTGTGGTCCCTGCAAAATGGCGGCACCGATCATTGAAGAACTATCCGAAGAGTACAAAGACATAGCACTGCTGACCAAAGTCGACGTTGATCAAAGTCAAGATTTAGCGCAAAAGTATAGTATTTTGAGTATTCCCACGGTGATGGTCTTTAAAAAAGGTCAACCGATTGGTCAACCCCTAATTGGTTT